>Ga0105055_10002132_pt1 | contig 31348 bp, 31 predicted proteins | sample BON03_FD_78090 | JGI IMG/M metagenome (GOLD analysis project Ga0105055, IMG submission 78090) | Freshwater microbial communities from Lake Bonney liftoff mats and glacier meltwater in Antarctica - BON-03 | ecosystem: Environmental > Aquatic > Freshwater > Ice > Glacier meltwater | place: Lake... | reverse complement strand
TGGTGCTGACCAGAATTGTGTCGGATCGCGTCGGGACGGTGGCCGGACGAGTGAAGGTCGCTCCGCCGTTAGTGCCGCAATCTGCCGAGGCAAACTGTCGTCCGACACCATCGATCCACGAGGAGGTCAAACTCCAGGTACCAGTCACCTTGACAAAGAAAACTGGCTCGTCTACATTATTTTGCTTGAATGAGTTAGTTGTCTTTGGGTGAGGAGAGTTGCAATGCCACGAGTGAATCGGCGTGAGATCTTTGCAGACGATGAAATACAGGTCTTTCATTTGATCAATCGCTGTGTGCGACGCACTTTTTTGTGCGGAATTGATGAAAATACCGGCAGAGATTTCTCGCATCGGAAAGACTGGATTCGAGATCGACTCGAAGTTCTCGCGGGGATCTTCGCAATTGACGTCATGGCGTTCGCAGTCCTCAGCAATCACATGCACGTCGTCGCACGGACTCGACCTGATCTCGTCAAAACATGGTCGGATGACGAAATCGCCGTGCGTTGGTGGAATCTGTTTCCTCAACGACGCCAGCAAGATGGCTCGCCCGCAGAACCGACGGAATTTGAACTCAATCACATTCGTAACGACGCATCGGGCCTGAAAGAAAAACGCAAACGGTTGTCGAATGTTTCATGGTTTATGAAATGTTTGAGCGAACCGATCGCAAAACGCGGGAATCGTGAGGATGATGTCACCGGGCATTTTTGGGAGACTCGTTTTCGCGTACAGCCACTTCTGGATGAAATGGCGATTGCGGCCTGCATGGCGTATGTGGATTTGAATCCTATTCGGGCAGGACTTGCGGCAACTCCGGAGTCGAGCGACTTTACGAGCGTTCAGGAACGTATCATCGACCGACAATCGGCGGCTGAAGTTTCGACTTCAGATGCGAGGGATCAGCGTGAAGAACACGGCGAAAGTGCTGGTTGGCTGGCCCCTGTAGATTTGGATCCGCCACGGAAGAAGGTTCGCGAAAAGCAATCGATTCGCCGAGCGAGCAGCAAAGGTTGTTTACAGATGACGCTGGATCAGTATCTGAAACTGCTGGACTGGACGGGCCGTCAGCTTCGTCGAGACAAAGCGGGCCGCATCCCTGCGGAGTTTAGTCCAATTCTGGAGCGTCTGGACTGTAGTGCGGAAACGTGGCTGGATCTGGTGAAGAATTTTCGCAGACGTTTCCGAACGGAAGCAGGACGTCCCTTGGCGCTACAGGGCGTAAGTTCCCTGCGTCGTACTCGCCGCCACGCCAATTCTTCGGCATGAGCGTTTTTGATCAGTAATCCAAAGCATCATCTGCGGTTATTGCATACGGGTGCGTGGTACCGTTTATCGGCACAGTACCGTTTATCGGCACACGAAAGCGTGGTGATGTCGGAGCTCAATGGCTGGCCTGCGTTATCCTTCGCACGGACGCTCAAGACAGACCGAGGTCCGCCCCTCCGCTGAAGGCCGAAGTAATTGGCTAAATTTTCCTCGTAAAACACTTTCATTCTCTGTTCCAAACCGGTTTATCCCGGCACACCCTGATCCCTGGTGTTCTCCGTCTTCTTCGAGAAACCGTATTCCAACGACTGTCCACTGCAAACCGGCGAACACTCTTCATCCACGCATCAAGCGAAATGAACAAATGATCATAAGTAGGTAAATCGAGATCAAGAATGGCCGTTGGCGGCAAGTTAAATGGTCCCAGCGTGATCGTCAACTCAGCGGCCATACTGCCATAGATTTTAAATCCTCGTGATTCGTTCCCGTCAAACGCCTTCACTGCGTTGCCCGAAACCACAGCTCAAAAAAGAACGTTTACTGACATGTTAAACGTTTTAAACAATAAAAGAACAGAACACATTCAATCTGACGCAAAAAAAACGACAGCTCCACGGTCATCTCGAAACATGGGCATAAGACAATAAAACACAGAGAAAATGAATTCTAATTCCGAACCAACAGCTTCAGAATTCTTTCGTGAGTTTGATTTTTTCCAGAAAGAGTTTGTTATGAAACGGGGAACCTGAACGGTATACAAACCAGACAACTGAACGTTATGGACGTTTTGTTAAATTCACCCCCCGGTTATGAATTGAGGATGTTATGAAGAAATTTACGACGATTTTGACTGCTGTTTTGATGGTCGCGGCGGCGAACGTACAAGCAGGCGACAAGTGCAAGACCACAATCACGACAACATGCAAGACCAACACGCACACGTTAACTTCAGTTGTGGCAAAGCCTGCTGCAAAAGATATCGTGGACACAGCCGTTAGTGCTGGATCATTCAAGACGCTCGTTGCCGCCGTGAAGGCTGCCGGTCTTGTGGAAACTCTGAAAGGCAAAGGTCCATTCACAGTTTTCGCCCCGACTGACGAAGCTTTCGCCAAGCTGCCGAAAGGCACCGTTGAAACTCTGTTGAAGCCAGAAAACAAGGCAAAGCTTCAGGCGATTCTGACGTATCACGTTGTTCCGGGCTCAGTGATGGCGGCCGACGTTGTGAAGCTCACGGGAGCAGTCACAGTCCAGGGACAGAAGGTAGATATCGCAGTGAAGGACGGTAAAGTGACCGTCGATGGTGCGAATGTAGTGAAGACTGACATCGCTTGTTCCAACGGCGTGATTCATGTCATCGACAGTGTCATTCTGCCGGCCGATAAGGACATTGTCGACACCGCTGTCGCCGCTGGTTCATTCAAAACACTCGCAGCGGCGCTCACCGCAGCGGGTCTGGCAGATACATTGAGAGGTGAAGGTCCATTCACCGTCTTTGCTCCAACTGACGATGCGTTTGCCAAACTCCCTGCGGGCACGGTCGAAAGTCTGCTGCTCCCAGAGAACAAAGAAAAACTGATCGCCGTTCTGACTTATCATGTCGTGGCCGGCAAAGTACTGGCAAGCGACGTCGTGAAATTGAAATCTGCGAAAACAGTGAATGGTAAAGACGTCACGATCAAAGTCAGCGATAAGGGCGTCATGGTCGATGGTGCAAAAGTCCTCAAGACTGACATCGAGACATCAAATGGCGTGATTCACGTGATCGACAGCGTGATTCTGCCGTAGTTCAATCAAATCTTACTGCACGCCCGAATGAGGTGGTTGATGAAAATCAGCCGCCTCTTTTTTTAAGTTCACTGGCCTGTTTTTGAAAAAGGTTTTATTAATGTCAATTGCACTTACCGACCGCCCGGAATCTGCCACAGATGATTGTTGTGTACGATCGAATGGGCATCGACAATTTCGAGACGCTTCAATTCGGCAGCAGGAAACTGATTTTGAGTCCATCAAATCGGCTGTTCGCACGATTTTGCGAGCTGTCGGGGAAGATCCCGACCGCGAGGGATTACTGGAGACCCCGCGGCGTGTCGCAAAAATGTATGCGGAAATGTTTTCTGGCCTGCAGCAGGATCCCGGGCGTCATCTGGAAGTCACGTTCGAAGAAACTTACGACGAAATTGTACTTGTTCGCGACATTCCATTCACCAGTATGTGCGAGCACCACCTGCTCCCGTTTCGCGGCGTAGCACACGTGGCCTACATTCCGAATGGGCGAGTCACGGGACTCAGTAAATTAGCCCGCGTCGTCGAAGAAGTCTCACGCCGTCCGCAAGTTCAGGAACGCATGACTCAGACAATTGCCGACCTGATTGAAAGTCGTCTTGGCAGCCGTGCAGTAGGCGTGATCGTGAAGGCTGAACATTCCTGTATGTCCATTCGCGGGGTGCGGAAAGAAGGGAGTCTGACAGTCACCAGCACGATGCGAGGTGCCTTTCGGAGCGATCCGGCCAGTCGGGCAGAGTTGATGTCGTTGATCAACTCTCCTAACTGACAAACTCCCGCAATACCGAAGCATTTGCATCAACGGTGATTTCAGGAGCAAGCCATGATCATTCAGAAACAGTACAAGTTTTACGCAGCACATCGGAACGAAACACTGAACGACAAGTGTCGAAATCTGCACGGCCATCGCTATGGCCTGCGTTGCCACTTCGAAGTCCAACGCGCCGGCGACATCAGCACGCTGTTCGGAGACTTCGACTCAAAGATTGAGCCATGGTTAAAGGATTTCTACGACCACGGCATGCTGATCAATATTGACGATCCGCTTTACGAATCGCTACTTCAACATATGGCACGGACCGGTGAAAAACTCCGTCTGAAAATATTCCAGGGCGCCACCAGTGTCGAAAATCTGTGCCACATGCTGTTCACAGAAATCACCCAAATGGGTTTTCGCCTCGCGTTGCTTGAGGTTCAGGAAACTGACACTTCCACGATCATCTACACTTACGACGACTGGCTTGCTGACAACAGGATTCTTACGCGTCAAGAGGCATCCTGCAGTCAGCAACTGGTTTCGACGGAATAACTCGGTGACTCACGGTCCGACGTGAGAAATTGAAGAGGATTCTGCCGGAAACGGCCGAGTTCCGATAACTCATCGATGCTCATAATTGCGTTGGACTCCTGAGTGCGCCACACTGCCCTTATCTTGATGATCAGTGGCACAGGCGAGCTCAGTGAGGCTTGAGAATTGCATTCACCAACAGACCAACAGTCGGACGACACGCAACCAGCAGTCATCCGCGCAGAGAATATCTCAAAAACGTTCGTCCATGACGGCGTTGAAGTTCGGGCGTTTTCTGACGTGACGCTGAACCTTCGACGCGGCCAGATGGTTGCCATTATGGGACCAAGCGGATCGGGCAAAAGTACACTGCTACACACTCTCGGCGGGATTGAATCCCCGACGTCTGGTACCATTTGGATCGATGACCAGAAACTGTCCGGACTGAATGACTATGAACTGACGTTGTTGCGCCGACGACGCATAGGATTCATTTTTCAATCGTTCAATCTTGTCCCCACTTTGAACGTTGTGGACAACGTGACGCTGCCGTTGATTCTGGACGGCGTTTCACAGCGAGACGCAGTTCCTCGTGCAATGGAATCGCTGAAACGCGTCGACATGTCTCATCGTTTGCAGCATTTGCCATCACAGCTTTCGGGCGGCGAACAGCAGCGTGTTGCGATCGCTCGGGCGCTGGTCATCAATCCATCAGTGGTCCTGGCAGATGAACCGACAGGCAACCTGGATTCTACTCGCGGCCGTGACATCACACGACTCTTACGCGACGTGGCACACGAAAATCAGAAAACCGTCGTGATCGTGACGCATGATATGCGCGTTGCAGCGCAGGCCGATAGACTCATCGTTTTATTGGATGGCCAGGTTCGCTTTGACGGTCACCCCAGCACTGATGCCGAATGGATGGCCGCGTTGAAGCTGGAGATCGACGGATGATTCCATGGAAATTTTTCTGGAACAATCTCCGACTGCGACCAAGTCGAACATTGCTCACGATATTAAGTATCGCTGGCGGTGTCGCGGCTGTTGTCGCCGTCTTGCAATCAACAGCTGCAACTCGAGGTGAACTTGACTCTTTGCATCGAACGCTGGCATCGCCGGTGGCAATGGAAATTGTCGCTACTGACGCAACGGCATTCGCACCCCAAGACCTGCCTGATATGACTGATCAGCCGGGTGTTGCTGCCGCGATTCCCGTCTTTTGCGTGTTCTCCAAGCTGGTCGCGGATGGTGGCGAAGCACGTGGAATTTCGATCGGCGTTGATATGCAGCAGTATCGCACGATTCGCGATTTCGAAATGACGACGGGCCGAGTCTGCAGCGAAGTCAACGAAGCCTGCGTTGAAGCCAATGTCGCTAACAGCCTGGGCATCACTGTGGGCGATGAAATCCGCCTCGGAGCGCGCGGGTTGCCGTGGCTTCTGAAGAAGAAGGTGGTTGGAATTCTAAAACCACTCGGCATTGGAGCCGTTGAAGAAACGGCCTCCGTTTTCCTCACGCTGCGCGACGCTGCGACACTGGGCAAAGCACCACGAAAGATCACCGCGATTCAGATTGTACTGGCATCGGAAGCGGACGAGCAAATTATCGACGCAAACATCCGTTCGCAGCTTCCGAGCCATCTGACACTGACTCACTCAACCTCCGCCGCCGATCTCAGTCGTCCGACGGAAGCGATCATTACAGTCGGCCTCAATGCAGCGGCCGCCCTGTCAGTCGTGGCGGCCATCTTTATTGTGGTCAATACATTTCAGATTTCAGTGGCCGAACGTCAGCGACAACTGGCACTTCTTCGCATTGTGGGCGCGACGGTCGATCAGATACGTTCGTCGATGTACCGCGAAGCACTGCTGCTCGGCAGCATCGGGACGATCTTCGGGATTTTTGCCGGGATCATCGGCAGCCGTTTCATGGCAAAAGGGATGGAAGACATTTTCGGCTTCACCAGCACCGGCACTCCGTCAATCCGACCACATGCGGTGCTGGCGGGCATGATCTTTGGACCACTCGTGACCACTGTGTCGGTTTGGTTTCCTGCTCGCACAGCATGTGAAGCTCCACCACTTGCCGTCTTGCGATCAGCCGTTGCCCCGCGACGTGGGTTTCCGTTGCGAGCGTCACTATTTACGGGATTCGGTATCTTGTGCCTCGCGGCGATGATGTTTGTGGTTTCGTACCTTCAAGTTGCCGAATGGACAACGATGGCGGGACTCGCATTGATTGTGATCGCCGGGATTTTTTGTCTGCCGTCGATCATCCGCCCTGTTTCTGCATGTCTGTTCGGCATCATCAGGCAGCTTTATCCGATCGAAGCTCAACTTGGGCAACAACAGTTGCTGGATAATTTTGGACGTACGTCGCTAACGATCGCAGTCCTGTTTGTTGTCTCGGCGACCAGTGTCAGCATCGGCAACACGTCCCTGATGATTACGGGCGACGTACAGTCATGGCTCGACCGAACTCTGACAGCAGACTTTCTGCTGCGTGCCAGTCGTCCTCGTGTGGATATGTCAGAAGCAGATTCGCTTCCGGATGAAATTGAGGAGCAGCTTAGCTCAATTCCCGGCATCGAATCGATCGACCGTGTTTCGTTTTCCGTGGCCTCAGTCAACGGCACAACGGCAACGCTGATGGTTCGCGAGTTGTCGAGCCATGATGCCATCCCCGTCGATATTGTCGAAGGAAATCCCGCTGAGGTCGAGCAAGGAATGCTGTCGGGCGAGGCCGTCATCGGAACGATGATTGCCAGCCGCATGAAAATCAACGTGCATGACACCATGCGGATGGAGGTCGCCGGAATCAGCCATTCTGTGCGAGTCGCAGGCATCGTCAAAGAATACACCGCCGGCGGTCTGATGGTGATTATGGATCGTGAAGCTGCAAGTCTGGTGTATCCGATTGAACCAGCTCAGGTTTTCGGAATTCGCTGCAGCCCGGAAGCGACGGCCGAAGTCGGCACGCAATTGCAGACTCTGTCGCGCGATCAGGGCTTGATCTTTCAGTCACTGGAAGACCTGAGAGATCTGGTTCGCAGTATGATCAATGGATTGATGACTCGGCTCTGGCTGATTCTGATCATGGCACTTGTTATCGCCGGATTCGCCATTATCAATACACTGACAATGAGTGTGATCGAGCAAACCAGACATCTTGGCATGTTACGTGTCGTCGGAATGTCACGACTTCAGGTCTTCCGTATGTTTCTGTTTCAGGCCATGGTCCTGAGCCTGCTGGCTCTTCTGCCCGGAACACTTGTGGGCGTGCTACTGGCGTACCTGATAACAGTGTCATTTGGCGGCGTCGCCGAATACAGTCTGACTTTTGCCGTTCATCCACTGCTGTTGTTGTGTTACGTAACTTCTGGAGTACTGCTTTCTCTCATCGCGGCCGCCCTGCCCGCCATCCGGGCCGGTCGACTAAAACCCCTCGAGGCGATTCATGAGGAATGATGTTCGAAGTGTTCGCGCTGTTGGGACAACATCATGTTGATTTCATCCGCCACCCTGCGGGCCAGGGTTGTTCCCGCGCCTCTGCACTACATTATGCCAGTAATTTTCGTGGTGCAAAAAATATCGGGAACCGCCGAGGCGAACTCAGAGGCGATCATTTTGTTGAAGCTGGCTGGAAATTCCAGTAGGATGCCTCGAAAGGAATCCGAATTATGCCACTCCGCGATCATTTTCATCCGCCGCTTTCGCAAAGTTCATCGTGGGAAGAAGTCCATGGAGGATGGCCTATGGTTATTGTGCAGCAGCTTGGGAAAGTGTTGCCTGCTGAATACGTAGCAGGTCCGCGGGTTCATCTGGGGACACAGGCGGAAGTTGATGTTGCGACGTTTGAACAATTCGGCAATGGAGTCGGTTTGACTTTACCCGAATTCGGGCGTACTTCTGTGGCGACAACCTGGGCACCGGTTCAGCCGACGTTGGTGATGGAAACAGAACTCGGTGACTTCGACGAATATGAAGTGCGAGTCTACGACGTCAGCCGAAATCGCCGTCTGGTCGCTGCGATTGAGCTGATCAGCCCCGCCAACAAAGACAGGCCGGAGAGTCGGCACCAGTTTGTCGCTAAATGTGCGGCTTTGCTGAAGCAGGATGTGTGTATCGTGCTCGTGGATTTCGTCACGATCCGCGAATTCAATTTGTATGCAGAACTGCTGGAACTGACCGGGCAGACCGACCCGTCACTGGGCAACACTCCACAATCCATGTACGCAGTCACATGCCGCTGGCGTCCGTACAAAGCGACACATGTTCTGGAAGCATGGAGTCATGTTCTGTCATTAAACCACCCGCTGCCAGTCCTGCCCCTGTGGCTGAGCGAAGAACTCGCTGTCCCGCTCGACCTGGAATCGAGCTACGAACAGACGTGCCGTGATCTGAGGATTGCGTAGCGGTGTATCAGGCCCGACTGTCGGAAAACTCGCGGCACTGCAGACGAAAGACATTTTCGTTCCGAGGTCTGCAGTTGAGTTTGATCTTGAACCAGAATCATCACTGAGCACCAGCCACAATCTTCCATTTGCCCCATAGATCCGGCCGGAGTTCTGCTTCACTCGGCACGTCGGCAGTGATCGCAGTGGCTTTGTTGGACCAGTAAACTCGCTGAGTTGTCTGACCATTCGCACCTCGCAGTACGCCGAGATCCGCTCGATAGGTTTCGCCTTGTTTCGGGTGCCAGTTCAGTGTTTCCAGTGGGACGCTGATTTCATAGTTTCCGTTCTTGTCCGTTGCCAGAATGACCTGCTGGCTGACATCTTCAACCACATCCAGATGAATCGTGCGCCAGGGACTGCTGAATGCGACCGGATCTTTGGTTCCCGGCACCTTGACTCGATACAGCAACGCGCGAATTTCACCGTTGACTTGAGTAATCAATAATCGCTGATCACCGGCCACCGGAAATGAACGATCTGAAGCGGCGGCAGGATCGGTCGCAAGCATCAGATCCAGACAGCCGCCGTGCTTGAAGAGTGCATTCGGCGTTTCAGCAGTGCAGTTCAGCAGATTCTTCTCCGTCGTTCGCCACGCGGCAAACCGAGACACCTCGTTTCTTCCGAATCCTGCCAGGCAGCTTTTTGCTCATGTGTGTTGTTCCGTTCGAAAATGGTCTTGCAATCGCAAACGTCAAAGCTAGACTACGCACTACGCACTACGCACTACGCACTACGCACTACGCACTACGCACTACGCCAGCTTGTAGGAGAGAGTTTCAGTGCTTTGCCTCAAAGTATTACTTGTGACACAGTGCTTCCTTGTGATTCCGCGATGTTTACAGGCGCAACAGCCACCTTCGCTCGAAGTCATCGAAAAAGCCATCACATTCTATGCGGACAGTATTTCGACCTTGGAAGGCAAGTTCGAGCATCGGGTTATTCCCGGAGAAAAGTCTCCGGATGGCCCCGATGTCATCAGAATGGAGGGCCGTATCAATCAGGTAACTTTTCTGTCAGATGTTGTTCACGGATGGAGAAAACTCGATGAAACCGGTTCGTGGTTGTATTCGTGGTATTCGACAGATCAGAAATTCGTGAACAGATCGGTCCAGTACTTCGACGGAAATAAGGCGTGTGCACTCATCCATCATTTTCTTGAGAGTCCTGTCGATGTCGAAATCCCGGCTGGCGCGCCCATGTTCCTCAATATGCAGCCCAATGATTTGACAGACCCCGTGTTTGGCCCGTGGTTCTTCTCGGCCCTGCAGCTACGTGGCTTAGCTGGTCGCGGGCTTGCGTCGCTCTTCCAGGAGAAAGTCGCAACGCTCGACGGCGAAGAAGAGATTAATGGCGTGCGTTGCATTCGGATTACTGCGCTCATCCAGAGCAGGATTTATCATTTTTGGCTTGACCCTGATCGAGACTACTTGCCCCGAAAGCAGGTCTTCGGACCGGCATCCAAAGAGTATGAACATCAAATGGTTGTTAAAGAATTCAAGCAATTCGATGATGGTGCAGGAAACCTGCGTTGGTTTCCTTCATCGGGTGTTGCCATTACGGATATTTCCGACCATCCCTATGAACTCCTGGAACTCAAGCTCAATCCTGTTTTGCCCCAAGATCAATTCATGATCGATCCAGCGACTCTTCCGCCTGGTGTGCAGGTGCATGAAATGGACGGGAAGAAATGGATAGTTGGCGGGCGACAGGATTTGTTTGATCAAATGCAACAACAGCGTGACAAACGGGATGCAATGATGGAGGAACGACTACAAAAGGCAAGAGGAGCAATCGTGACCTCCAAAAGCGGTGAACCAGAGGTCGTTCGAGTCACTGAAGAAAAGTTTCCGTGGGTTCAGATTGTTCTGTTCTGTGCTGGAGCGTTGCTGATAGGAATCGGCGTCAAAACGTGGTTTGCACATCGACGTAATGTTCATGACGGCCGTTAGTTTTCAAACCTGTATGAAGGAGAAAAAGATGATTCGTTCCATTACAGTCATGGGGTTCGGCGCGACATTGGTTATCGCATCGCTGTTCAGTTCCTTTCCTTCTGCCCTTGCGGCACCGGAAACAGGTCCGTGTAGCGTCATGTTAATCGGTTACAATACTGACTCGCATGGTGGGTGCTACTGTGCCTCCACGCCGGATATGACGAAACTCTTTTATTGTACCGAACACAGATACAGCGCATATGTTTGCCAGAACAGCGGCGGTCCCTGCACGGCAGGCGAGACTCAATGTTTCGACAATCTCCACACGCAACGTACGTATTGTCCGTACTCGTCCGCTTGTTGGATGGACTGTAGCCCGAGTAGTGAAAGTTGCAAGCTATGGACTCCGGATTGCCGGTGACACGGGAGGCGATGATGCGACATTTTCGTCAGGGTTTTACAGCAGTCGAGCTGCTGGTTGTCCTTGCAGTATTGGGCGTCCTAGTCTCGCTGCTTGTGCCGGCAGTTCAGTCGGTCCGAGAACGAGCGAGAGCCATACAATGCACGAATAATTTGCGACAGATAGGCCTCGCACTCCAGTCCTTCGAGGCGGCTCAACGACACCTGCCGCTCGTGGGCAACATGCAATTTGACGGAACGAATGGCGTATGGCCACGATCGCATGCGCCGCACTTGTATCTGTTGAACCATATGGAACAACGCCAGTTGTTTGACCAGATTGATCGACGTGTATGGGCACTTCGTGACATTGTTTCAAGTCCCTTGACGTGGGTCGATCCAAATCACGAAGTTCGAGAGGTACGAGTGCCGACGTTCATGTGTCCTTCTGACCCAAACACTACATCAGGCCTGAATTCCTACCGTGCGAATCTGGGGCTTGTCGCATTTCCTCAAGTAACGTCTCTTTCCGTTGACATGAAGGAACGTTTCGGGCCATTCTTGCCAATGGACCGTTGGCCAACCTATGCGGGAGTGACGGATGGCCTGTCCAATACAGCGGCATTTTCAGAACGATTGCTGGGCGATTATTCTGAGAAGACTTACACGCCGGCGGCGGATGTGTTTCATCTATCTGAAACAGGCGAGTTCAATCAGATCGTCAGATCAGAGACACCTGAGTCAGATTTTGTAAGTGCCTGCTCGCGACTGGTGAATCGATTGCCGATCCACGATTCGTCCGCAGGGAAATTCTGGCTGTACGGAAACTTGATGGATACGTGGTACAGTCACTTGCTGGAACCGAACAGCCAGATTCCAGACTGCGGCTCGACTTGGGACATGTTTGGCGGTGGCGTGATCACTGCAAGAAGTCGACATCCGAGCGGTGTCAATTTGCTGCTGATGGACGGATCTGTGCGACTTGTTGGGAATTCCGTCACTGCCAATGTCTGGCAGTCGCTCGGAACAAGGGCAGGTCGGGAGGTGGACTAGAATGTCTCGACTTTGCGCCGTTTCATTGTCGTTCGGCCTGAGTGTTTTCATGCTATACTCGGTGCGGGATGCGACAAAACTGATGACGCAGTGCCACGCGGTCTGACTGCAGAGCCTGAGCATTTCTACCTTCCGCCAGACAAAGAAATGACGACGCCCGTCTTTTCTCTCGTTAATAACAGCAGCACGGTGATTCACATCCTAGACGGAATCGACAGCATCCATTCTGCGCTCGAATATCTTTGCGAATGGAGAGTTTCGCTCCCCTGAAGGCACCCTGCCAAACTCACCACACTCGTTTCAAATCCACGATCGCACCGCCCGGGATGCTGTAGAAGGTGATCGAATCGGTGAAAACTTCCGGATCGGAAAACGTGCCGTTTTCGCCGAGGCGATATCGTTTTATCGTCTGATTCTCCGGATCGACGATCCAGTATTCAGGCACGCTGAATTGTTCGTAGAGCTGCTTCTTCAGTTCCAAATCATGCTTCCGATTGGCCGGCGACAGGATCTCAATCACAAGATCAGGGACGCCGTGGATCTTCGTGGTCGTGATAATGCGATTTGACGCAAGAACCACCACGATGTCTGGCTGCACCACGTCCCACAGACTTAGCTGCAGGTCGATGGGTGAGTTGATCACTTCGCCAAGTTTCGTCAATTCGATCTGTTCGTAGAGCTGAAACTGAATGTGCCTCGAAACAGCCTGATGCCTGGGATTCGGTGCGGCGTTCATGTAGTGTCGTCCGTCGATGATTTCATGTCGCTTGCCGTCGTCCGGGAACAGAACGTATTCGTCATACGTCAGCTTCGTCGGCGATTTGCGGATTGTCTGTGATGAATCGGACATAGAATTTTCCTGGCATTGCAAGGGATCTCTCGCCACTGCCAATATTCTACCGCCGGACCGGATCAAGATCTACAAGGTGTGCGAAAGTCCGTGCATCGAAGCCTATGTTTAGGCCGCAAAAATCCGCAAAAAGAAACATCAGCAGTCACACGACTGAGGTTTCCCGGCTTCTCAGTCTATTCTGCTACTGTCGGCCCACAGTCCCAGCGTGATCAGTATCTGTTCGAGTTCAACTGTTCCAGCGGATGCTCGGATGAATGCATTCGGCCTTAACGGCAAAGGGAGATTGTCCGTTTCAAGCAGCTCAGACGCTTCCAGAGAAATGGCGACAGGCGTCCCTGGAAACTTCCGTTTGATCGCCTGAGCAATGTCAAATCCAGTCGTTGGATGAAGACCAGATCCAGCAATCACCACGTCATATTCTGAATCGAAAAACTGCCGCAGGCCTTCGTCGCCGCTCCGTACCACATCGACATGATGACCAAGTTTCCGCAAAACATTGCTCAACATATCTTCGCGAATCGCATTGTTGTCTATGTGAAGAACTCTGCGATCACGCTGCGGACGCCGATCCTGCGCGGATTTCGAGATGGCAGATTCCGAAATCGGAAGTCGAATCGTGAAGCAACTTCCACGCGGAACCTGTTGAGTGAGTTCGATCGTGCCGTCGTGATCAGTCACAATTCTGCGGCACACACTCAAGCCTAAGCCTGATCCTGCGGCCCTTGTAGTCACGCAATTCAACACACTCGATGATGTTTTTATGACAGATTCAACATGATTTCCTGAGTAAGATCGCGATGCGGCAACGACGTTCGAGAACCTGGCTCATTCAATTTAATGACGTTTGCCACTCAGCGGTTCAGACGATTTAGCGATCGCTGATTTTTTTTCACTAACTGCACGTAATCCCTGACGAACCTCCCGAACTCACATGAACGAATTTTGGCTCATCCTGAAAAGTCAGCCTGGCGTAGGCGTACTGATCGTAGATCATGACGGCGTGGTGTTGTTCTGCAACGAACAGGCTAAAGAAATCTACTACGGGCACAACTTTAACCCCGTGGGCATGACCATTGAGGAAGTCGAAGGCCCCGAATTCGCGGCCGAACGAATGCCGGTCATTCATAAAGTCATCCAGACAGGAGAACCCATCGTGCTGCGCCACGTTCGTGGTGGCAAACATACGGAGGCGCTCATCTGGCCAATGCAAAAGATCGAAGGCCGCAAGGAACGAATCATTGCAATTACGCGCCAACTACTGGAGTCTGACAGCGCGCACAAAGATTATGAAAGTGTCGATTCGGGACTGGTGGATCTCGGGCCACTCGACGCCCTGACACGACGCGAAATCGAAGTCCTGGCGCTGGTCGGCCACGGCATGCCGCTCAATCAATCGGTCTCTGCCACGAGCCAAGGTTGTTGCATTCCCCGCTGCTCGGCCGCGCCAAATTGTTTTGACTGGAAAGTGTTGTGAATCATGCCCGAATTGCAGTTATGGCAGAAGCCGTATGCGATGACTGAAGATTTTCCTCTTATTGACCCCTATGAAATTCAACAGGCGTTTTCGGAATCACGAACGCTCGAACAAGTTAGAAAATCCGGACAGGTCCGGATAGCGGCTCTCACGCCTCGCGAATTGGAAGTCCTGCGACGCGTCACAGCCGGTATTCCAAACAAAACGATTGCGCATCAATTGAATATCAGCGCCAAGACGGTCGAGAAGTATCGGGGAAGCATGATGAGAAAACTGCGAGTCAGAACAGTTCCTGATTTAATGCGGATCTGGCTGCAGGCACACCCGCAAGAGCTGAACACCATGAAATAAAAGCTTAAGCACCCATGCACAAATTTATTGGGCGTAAATCGTTTAATGGCGAGCCGTACGCTGAGGCAAACTGGCAGAAAACTGACGCCTTCGGCCAGCCGTTAAACTAAGAAACTTATGCACGCGTGCCTACAGACATCATGCCAACTCAAAACCCGGGATCGTCCCGTTGCTCGAACCGAAGGCGTCAACGTCTGCACCCAAACGATGCAGAAACTGGACATAAAGATTGGAAAGCGGTGGATGCTTTTTCGGATCGAATGCCAAATGCTGACCGTGTCGGAAACCGCCTCCCGCAGCGATGATCGGCAGATTCTTGTTATCGTGACTGCTGGCATTTCCAAGGTTGCTGCCGAAGAGCACGATTGTCTGGTCGAGCAACGTGCTATCGCCTTCCGCCGTGCTTTTTAGCTTCGATAACAGTTCTCCGAAGAGCTGCATCTGTTGAAGTTCGACGACGCGCAATTCGGCGAGCTTGGCGGGATCCTGACCGTGGTGCGAGAGGTTGTGCCAGTCCTGTGTGACACCGGGAATTGCAGGAACAGCATTAAAGCCATTCAGAGCGAAGGTGATGAATCGTGTGGAATCGGTTTGCAGAGCCAAATGCATCACATCAATCATCAACCGCACACGCGCGACGATTTCAACGTAGTTGTTGACGTCAACCGGTGGCTTGGCATCGACGTGTGGTTTCGGACGACGCGCCCAGTCCTGAGCTTTCAGCATCCGCTGTTCAACCTGGCGCACGGAGCTGAAGTATTCGTCGAGCTTCTGCTGATCCTGTTTGCCGAGTCCTTTCTGAAAATCTTTCGCCTCATTCAGAACCGTATCCATGATGCTCTGGCCTTGCTTAAGCCGCTGCACTTGTACATTGATTTCTTTGGAAGTGCCGGCCACAAACATATTCTTGAACACTTGTGATGGCCGCTGTTCCGCAGGGATCGGCACACCGCTGCGAGTGAACGACAATCCCGTGTGCGACGATGCCAGTACCAGCGAATCAAAACGCGTGTCCGGGACAAGCTGCTCGACGGCGTACTGATCCAGCGAAATTGAGTTTTTGAAGTTGTCCGCTCGCGGGTGCGGAGCAGACGTTAGATAACACAATTCCGCAGGATGTCCGCCATCGACGTCGGGATGTGACAGTCCTGAGAACACCGTTAAGTCGTTCCGAAAATCCTTCAGAGGCTCAAGGTACGGCGTCAGCTGATAGTCACGTCCAGTCTGCGCCGGAAACAAGTCTGGAGTGTGCAGGCCAAGCGTGTTGTTGATGCAGATCATTCGCCTTGGTGCTTCAGCAGTGGCTGCCTGCGCTCTCGCCGGAGCCATCGATTCAAGCAACGGCAGCGTCAATGCGACACCAGTGCTACGCAATAAAGTGCGACGAGAGAAGGGTGTTATTTTCATTTGTAAACTTTTCGCATTTATTTCGGGGTCCGCAGGACGTAACGAGAACAATGGCTAACCATCCGGGTCATCCAGAAGCATCTGCAGGCGAGCCGCGAGGTCCGGGATCAGACGATTGGTCCACGTCGCATCGATGAGACCCACATCGATCATATCCTGCAGATGAACCTGATCTTTGCGACGAAACGAAGTCAGCTTCATGCGGACCAGAGCTTCCAGGGTAACAACGTTAAATTTCTCTGTACTTTCTGATTCATCGACATTTGCCGCAGGAGCCACGTATTCTTCGCGGACTTTTTCGCCGGCAAACAAAACATGAACGCCATCGCGAAATCCTCCTTCGGGACCATCCGTGAAAAAATCAATTCCTGCGGCATGTCGAAAGACAAACCCGGCCTGTTCCAATGCACTTACAGCGAGCGGCAAGTCAGTTCGTCGCAGCAGAATGTCGATGTCCTGCGTAAATCGGACGGCTGCTCGGTCAACTCGCCCGACCCATTCCGCCACTGCGTTCCCGCCTGTGACGGCATACGGAACCGATCCCGCAGCCAGCGCCTGAGTCGCTCGGCGCAAGCGGTCGCCAACTTCTTCGATCGCCATTGCAACCTGCTCCCAGCCGGAAATCTTGATTTGTGAAGACACAGTGTTATTCCTGATCAGCATGTGCAGCGAAATTCACCTTGGCGTCAGCATCCGCAATCGAATCGAGCAAGGTCGGCCGGGTAAAGATTCACACGGCTGCCAGCACAGAGTATACTGCCGATCCGAGTGAAACAATTCAGACAGTTCAGACACTTACTCTTCCATCCTCGGAATTCGGCGTTTTAGTACTCGCAATCAGGAGAGCCCAAGATGGTTTCCGTGGCTAATAGTGTTGTCGATCAAACGTGGGAGCAGGTTAGTCGGTGGCCTCAAGAATGGAGACTCTCGTTCGCCAAACGGTTGCTCCATTCGATCCATGAATCTGAATCCGGGAGTGCAACTTCGAGCGGCTGCCCTGGTGATTTAGTCGGCGTTTGGAAAGTCGCAAACGCTCCCTCGGATGGTGAAGTGGAGCAAATCCTGGAAGAAGAACGGCAGCGAAAGCACGGCTAATGCGAGTACTACTTGATACGAATGTGCTCCTCGACTCACTTCTTCAGCGTGCACCGTGGAACCTGGAGTCCGATGAAATCCTCCGGCGAGCCCAGCCGGGAGTGCTTGATTTAGCCGTGACCGCGTTGACGTTGGCCAATCTGTTCTATGTTGGACGCCGAATCGTCGGAACGGCACAAGCTCGCGCCGATGTGCGACGTGTCGCACAGACCTTGGACATTCTCCCGGTGGATCGGTCCACGATTCTGCACGCGGACGCATTGTCGGGTTCGGATTTCGAAGACAATATCCAAATCGCAGCCACAGCGATAGCGGGGATGGACGCGATAGTAACACGAGACCACAGCGGTTTCGCCAGCAGTCCCATTTCCATTTTATCCCCGGCCGAGTTACTCCATCAGCTTGCCAATAAGCGGACGCCGTGATCAAGCCTAACGGCGGAATAATTCCTTCTGATTCCAAAAAAGCTTCCTGAACACCCTGCAATTCAGTTAGGAAGTCGAACAGCTTCTGCGCCATCGACTGAAGATGACCTGCCCGGCAACCTAGCACTTGGTGACATCAATGCGAGCAGGACGGCAAACAATCCCGATTTCGTACTGCGAGTTCGCCGGGCGAAACTGACATCATGCCCATCGCCTCCAGCCGCAATTCTAGAGTGGTTACAGCACAGCTGGGAATCACCGTTTGTGACAACGTCCGCTGTTCAGGCGTCCCGAAATGAAGTCGATAGGAATGGCGAAACGATTATCGTGAGGTTGGATGACGATCCCATTCGCGTCCAGATGCTATCGGCTTGGGAAAAAACTCGCGGAGAATGGTGTGAAAACGAACTTCCCGCACGGGCAGCACTTAGCATTTATGAACAACTCTCCGCGTTGCGTGGCACGCTGCAGCGCGATTCTGAAAAGTTTGACCTTGTCCTCGGCGACGGTGTTTTGATCTGGAATGATCCCAATGGCAGCGTTTTTCATCCTGTATTTTTGCAGCGAGTTCAATTGGAATTCGATGCGTCAATACCGGAATTCACGGTGGTCGATGCCGACAGCGAGAGTGAACTTTATCTACCTTTGCTCAACTCTTTAACGGACGTCGATCCCAAAAACATTTCCCAGTCACGGAACGACTTAAAGAAACAAATATTGCATCCATTGATGGAAGAAGCATCGCCTTTCCTAAAGGAATTGGCCACCCGAATGTTCACGAATGGAGAATTGATGCGCCATGAAGTGCTACCTCGAAACAGCGAGATTCCCTTGATTGGTCGCTCGCCGTATCTTTTCCTCAAGGACCGAGTTCAAGGATACAGCGCAGCGATTGACAAAGTCCTGGAAACTATGGAAAGCCGGACAGACATCTGTTCGGGATTGTTCAAGATCGTCGGGGTGGATTTTCCGGACAGGACGATTGGTGCTGGCACCGAAACTTCTGAGCCGCACGTCCACAGTCCGACAGAAAGCCATGGCGAGGAGATACTTTTTGGTAAGTTCGCGAATCAGCAGCAGTTCGAAATCGCTACTCAACTTAGTCGATCGGATGCAGTGCTTGTACAGGGACCGCCCGGAACAGGAAAGAGTCACACTATCGCCAACCTCATTGGCCATCTGCTGGCGCAGAACAAGAGTGTGCTCGTTACCAGCCACACAACAAAATCGCTGCGAGTCCTGCGGCAGCTTTTAGCTGATGAGCTGCGACCTTTGTGTGTAAGCCTGCTCGACCACGATTCAGAAAGCCGTGAACAGTTGAAGGAATCTGTTCAGGGAATTACGCAGCGTCTAAGTACTGATAACCAGACCTCGTTGCACAAGGAAGCAGAGCGACTGACGGAAGAACGTCAACTTCTGTTGAAAAGACGAAACACTCTCAAACAGCAATTGTTGGATGCACGTTCAGTGGAGTATCGCGATGTTGTTTTGGCAGGTGAAACATGGACCCCGTCAGACGCCGCTCGATTTGTTAATACAGGTAAAGATCAATACTGTTGGATTCCTGGACCACTTGCGGCAGATTCACCGTCGCCACTTGCAGTAGATGAGATCTATGAACTTTATGGAACGAACAGCGAAACGAATCTCCTTGACACAACACTCATCCATTTGCCGCTGCCAGTCTTAGCCGCATTATTCACCCCAGATACATTCGAAGCGGCCGTGAGATTTGTTACAGATGCCGCTGCAGGTGCAGATGCCGCGAAATTCGATGCTTCATATTGGTCAATCAAGGAGTTTAAAAGTGGAACAGTCCGTGACCTTAGTCTCGCGCAGCAAGACGCAGCAAGACGCAGCAATTGCGGTTTCAGAATTCGAACGGCTTGAGAATTGGCAGATTGCTGCGGTAGAAGCGGGACGTCGCGGCGCGGGCATGTCGGATGCGTGGAAAAAGTTACTCGCGCTGATTGAAGAAACAACGAAAGTGGCCAGCGCGTCCAGCATACTGATGATGCAGTATTCGGTTCAATTGAACGACGATGAAAGCGAGACTCAGAGGCAAATCTCGCTAGAAATTGCAGCGCGTTACAGAAAGGGAAAAAGCAGTATTCCCTGGGGCACAACAGGCAGACGGTGGAATCTTGCAATCTCCAAATGGAGGGTTTCAGGAAAAGCACCCTCCACCACCGAGCACTTTGAAGCAATCGCTGCTGCTGCCGGGCTCGCATGGCAACGGGAGCAACTTGCCTGTCGATGGAAAGGATTGCTTGCTGAACATAGCGGACCAGATATTGACACGTTTGGAGTTGAACCAGAGCAGACGTGCTCCCAGTATCTTGGTCGCATTCGAACTTCGCTCTTGTGGTGGGAAACGAAGGTGACTTCCTTACAAACACGTTTACAGGACGTGGGATTTCAGTGGACGAAATTCCTCGATTCCCAGCCGCCACTTCCGGGGCTCTTCGCCGAGATGCAGCGGACGCTGCGGGCGATCAATGAACCCTTGCAGTCCGAACTGTCGGGGGTTGTCTCGTATATGAAGTCGCTCATTGGTACGAAGAAGTTATCTGATCTCTCAGCAACACTATCCAAGTACGATCATCCAGATGTCATCGCCGTAGAGAATGCATGCCATGAACGAGATGTCATTGCTTATGAAAGGGCGATTCAAACTGTCGCGTCAACCATTGGTCGGCGCAAAATCGCCAAACGGCGGATGGATTTGCTCAGAGCACTCGAGGAAAAGTCCGAATCTGGAGTACCAGTCGCTCCTGAATGGGCCGCACAAATTCGCAACCGCATCGATCAACACGCGCACGCCGCTCCTCCCGGTGATCCTGTTCAGGCATGGACGTGGCGTCAACTTCACGAAGAACTTGAACGACGAGCCGCAGTCGATATCGAAGCACTTGCAATAGAGGCCGAAACGGTCAATTCCGACCTCCTGAGTGTGACCAACAATCTGATCGATCGCCGAGCCTGGGAACAACAGCACTCGAGGGTCGCGTTAAAACAGCGTCAGGCACTCAATGGTTGGCTTGATACAATTAACCGACTGGGAAGTGGACAGGTCATACGTGCTGCGCAGCTTCGCGCCCAGGCACGTGAACAACTTCGTGATGCGCGAGCTGCTGTTCCTGTGTGGATCATGCCGTTGTCACGCATCATGGAAAGTTTCGACTTCGATTCAGCCACCTTTGACGTCGTCATCGTGGATGAGGCAAGTCAATGCGATGGAACTGCGCTATTGGCTCTGATGCTTGCAAAGTCCGTGATCATCGTTGGCGACGAAGAGCAAGTCAGCCCTTCAGCCGTTGGACAGAATCAAGCATCGGTTCAGAAGTTGATCGACACGTTTCTTGTCGGGGTTCCGAATGCTGCAAATTACGACGGAAAACAGTCCATCTTTCGCCTCGCCCGGACAGCATTCCAAAATTCAAGCTGCTTGCTGGAACACTTTCGTTGCGTCCCGGACATTATTCGGTTCAGCAACTCTCTTTCGTATGCCGATCGGATGAAGCCGCTTCGAGAACAGGGAAGTTCGCCAGTGGCTCCGGCGGTGGTCTCATATCGCGTTGCGAACGGTATTCGCGATGGATATGTAAATCGAATGGAAGCGTTAACGATCGCCTCGTTGATCGCCGCTGCCATCGAATTGGACGATTATGCCGGACAAACTTTCGGTGTAATCTGTTTGGTTGGCAGTGAACAGGCCGTGGAAATCGAAACCCATGTCCGCAAGTACATTTTGCCTTCGTTACTTGAGGAACGCCGCATCATCTGTGGAAATGCGGCACAATTTCAAGGAGACGAACGTGACGTAATCTTTCTGTCGATGGTCGATTCACCGAAACCCGAAGGCGGGCCGCATTGGCTTAACCAAAGGCAGGACGCGAAGCAACGTTTTAATGTTGCGGCCAGTCGGGCGCGAAACCAGATGTGGGTCGTTTATTCACTGAACCCCGACACGGATTTGAAACCGGGCGATCTGCGACGAATGCTGATCGAACATGCGAAAGATCCCAACGCGATCGATGCGCAGGTCGCTGCGGCGCAATTGAGGGCTCAGTCGCCGTTCGAGAAACAGGTTATCGAACATTTGATTCGCCAAAGATATCGCGTATGCCCCCAATGGGCTGTCGGAGCCTATTCGATCGATCTAATTATCGAAGGCGGTGGCAGACGACTTGCAGTGGAATGCGACGGTGACCGTTATCACCCGATCAACCAAATCCCGGAAGACATGGCGCGTCAGGAGATTCTCGAACGTCTCGGATGGACATTCCACCGTATTTCGTGGGTCAGAGTATTTCCGAAACCCCGATGCCGCGATGCAACGCCTGTTCAATCGACTGCAGGAGATGGGGATTTCACCTGAATTGGAAATTGCTTCCGTCGGCGACCGAGCCGACAACGAAGAGTCATCAAAGGAAACGTCAGCCGACAGAGTCATTCGCCATGCAGCAGGACTGAGAGCTAAGTGGTCTGCCGCACAATGCGATGACGATTTAAAACTGCCGGGGAACTTGGAGATTCTGAGGCAGAATTGCGAAGAAGGTCAAACTACTGATGAACAGGTACAGCCCGTTGGTACCCAAGAAATCCAGTCTATTCCGAACATACAGGTTGAACCGCCAGGGCCAGGAGAACTGCCATTTGGTGATCTGATCGATCACATACTGAACCGGTCGGAGGATGACGCCCCCCAATATCGCACGAACGGTGTACCTATCATTCAGCCAATGGAGATCCCACACGAAGCGCCAGAACTTGACGTGGAACAATTCATTTTGGACGTTCTGCGAATATCGCCACAACCATTGAAGGCAAAAGAAATTCGTTCCAGAATATGCGAACGGTCGTCTGGGATTGATGTGGACACCAGCGCTGTAAACTCGCTGCTGTACGGACAACTTTTTGCGCAACACAAAGTGGATAGAATCGAAGAAGGTGGAACTGTCCGCTGGAAATTGTCGGCGGAACCTGAGAGCGGAGCATGATTTCAGAATCAAACAACTCCGGCAACCGCGATTCAACAGATTCTGTTTGCGGAAATCATACGAGCCATATCGATGACGTCTATCTGTTCGGCGGAAAACTACACCCTGACGATGATGACGAAGTTTACCAATTCGAAAACATAAAAATCACCATGCCGGAGGCTAGCGTGTTCGATCAAAGGGATGCCTCTGAATCAGGTATATCAAATCCTTTCATCGACCGAGCGGCTGACGCTCACGGCAAGTTGATGTACAGTGCAGCGCAGCTTCCAATGAAATCCCGCGAAGCTTCTGCTTCACTTAGACCGTGGGTATTTGGCGTTGCCATCCCGTCTTTTGCCGCCTTGTGCGTTGTATGTTGTGTCGTGTTCCTAAATAGTCGCCAGACTACAAATCATACATCTCCGCCTGTTCAGGATCTCGAATACGAACCGTCCCAAGAATCCACAATGCCACCCTTGGAAAATCAAACCGTCATTTTCGCTGACGTCGGTGAGCAGTCGGATGTTGTCGCGCTCTACCGCACTGGCAACGAACATTATGAGGCTAAAAGATACCACGAAGCAATTCGAAGTTACGAAGCCGCTTTGACGCTCGCCCCAAACAACGCGATCGCCTGCAACAATCTTGCCCTCATTCTTGCCACCTGCCCAAATGCGTCGTACCGGCATGGCGCTCGCGCTCGCACCTTGTCAGAACGAGCCTGTAGTTTAACCAATAACAATGACTGGAAGTTTCTTTCTATACGGGCGGCAGCAGAAGCAGAATGTGGAGACTTCATCAACGCCATTAAATACGCAAAACTGGCAGAAGCTAAAGCGCCTTCCGAACGACGCGTTGATGTGGAACGGATGCTCGAACAGTTGCAGCATGAGAAACCATATCGGTGGCCGTGACGATCCGAGGGGTTGCAATTTGAGATTAATTCACAACTCAACGAAGGCAATCATTCTCAGCGGCGGAGCGTGATGGCGAAATTTATTTGCTTCGAAACAACTCACTGGCAACCATAGCGTGAATCAATGTTCGCAATCCATAATCAGAAGCCTTTGCTTCCGCAAGAATCTGGTCCACTGCCTGTCGATCATCGAAGCCAACTGGCTGGCCGGTGGCGTAGGTTATCAGTTTTTCGGTGATACAGCGGGCGATTTGTTCGGGATCGGCGAGTAACAGTTGCTTTAGTTCGTTGATGTCCGAAAACTGACGCCCATCTGGCAAGGTATCTGCCACTTCGATCGGACGTCCAAGGCCGTATTGATATGCAGCAAGATACTTCGCCAGCGGACCGACTCGATTTTTGACCCAATCCTTTTGTTCCGCCACGACTCGATAACGATCACGCCAACCGCCAATGACGTCGAAGTTTTCCAAGGCGAAGCCGGGAGGATCAATCCGCGAATGGCATCCCATACAGTTCTCTGTCGAGCGATGTTTGGCGAGTTGTTCGCGAATGGTTGTCGCTCCACGAATATCAGGTTCGACGGCAGGCACGTTCGGCGGAGGCGGTGAAACTGGCTGTCCCAATATGCGATCTAAGACCCAGACTCCACGCAGAACGGGCGACGTAGCTGTGCCGTTCGCGGTGACTTTCAGAACGCTCGCCTGAGTCATCAAGCCTCCCCGATGATACTCCGGCTTGAGCGGCACTTTTCGGATTTCAACCCCATGCACATTCGGAATTCCATAATGAGTGGCCAGCCGACCGTTGAGCATCGTGAAATCCGAATCGATGACATTCCCTACGCTGAGGTCTTCCTTCAGCAGTTCATCAAAAAATCGATGCGTCTCCTGCACCGCCGACCACTTCAATAATTCGTCGGACTCCGGATACAGTGCTTTGTCCGGAGTTGTCGCGTCAATATCGCGAAGACTCAGCCATTGCCCGGTAAAGTTTTCCGTGAATGCTTTCGCCTTCGGGTGCTGCAGCATGCGTTCGACCTGAGATCGCAACACACCCGGCGTGTGCAATTCTCCACTGCGTGCCAGTTCCATGAGTTCATTATCCGGCATCGTGCTCCACAGGAAGTACGATAGCCGCGACGACAAAGCGTAGTCGTCAAGTGCCCCATTCGCTTCACGCAAATACAGAAACTTCGGCGATGCCAGCACAGCCTTGATGCCCGCTCGCAGCGAGACTTCGAAAGATTGCCCGGATTCCAGCGACGACGCCACCAATTCAACAAATGGCTTTTCCTCACCTTCAGTCACTGGACGTCGGAATGCTTTCGGCAGCAGATCACGCAGCAATTTCTCAGCATCAGCCAGCGTGCCCGTCTTTGAATCCACTTCACCAAACACGCGGCGATAACTCTCCGTCGGCCATGCGTCAGGAAACGGACCTTCGACTTCCAGCCAATGAATGTGCAAGCCTGGACCCGGATATTCGGGCATCGTCTCGTGCCTCAGATACACGAACGGCAAAGCCACCGGCGTCACTTTGATCGTGTCATTCTTCGCCAGCAGTCGTTCTTCAAACTCGATCACCGCAGGTTCACCGGGCGGAGCGTCGAAGTAGCCCAGATGTCGTGTTGGATTACCGCTGACCACAAAATTCCCGAGCAACACCGCCATCGGCAACGGCGTCTCCGAATTATGTGCCGACGCAGAAATGCGAAACCGATATCGTCCGGGAGCAGGCGCCTTGAACTGCCGAAGATCGGTTGCCGAATCGCCGCTGTTGCGAAACAGAATGACTCCTTCATCCTGTTTCCAGACACCAGCAATGAACCATGTGGGCAGTGAATCGTACAAGTCAAAGCGTTCCGTTTTGCTTTCAACATCGTGAACCGGCGTAATCGCCGCATCAATCACTGCATCGACCGCCTCCAGATATCTTTCCATCAGCACAGGCGAAAGATTCAACGCCGCTCCGACATTGTCGAACCCCTGCGCGATCGCATCTTCCGGCAACATTTCTTTGATCGATGTGTTGACGTTGAAAAGATCGTTCAACGTGTTTTCGTACTCGATTCTGTTCAGCCTTCGCAACACGACACGGCCACTGCCACGGCGTTCTGCTGCCACGGCATTCAGCCTTGCTGTCAGCAGTTTCGCAAAGTCCGCAACAAGGTCTGGTTTCGGGCGAGGCTCGTCCGGTGGCGGCATTTCTCCGGCTTGCACCCGCTCAAGAATTTTCTGCCATCGCTCGAACGTTGCAGGCTTGGTGAAATCCGCGTCCAACGAATCCAGTCGCAGTTCACCTTTTGTCTCAGCAGGTCCGTGACATCGAAGGCAATGATCCCGAAAAAACGGCTCGGCGATGCTGATAAGATCTGAACTGTCCCCCGCAGAGGAACGCTCATCTCCGTGCGCAACGGACTCTTGCACAACAATCGCTGCAAACAGCAAGACGAAGATCAGAATTGTTTTCCCGCAATAACTCATTGATTCATCCGACAGTCTGGATCAAGCGGAACAGGATCACCCGTCTTATCAACCGGATGCGTAAACACATAACGCCACACGGCTTCGTGAATGTAATTCCCCTTCGCATCCTTCACCGCCGCACCACCGGGCACGACTCCGGAGTGAGCACGGTCGGCGTTCTTGCCAACATCGCTATCTGTGATCAGTCTGCGAGTATTGCCATACGGAACAGCAACTTTGTCCACGTTGACGATCGGACCGAATTTGGCGAGTCCCAGCATTTGCCACGAACGGCAATAATGATCGGCGATCCAGCCACCGTCAAGAATATGCGTGAATCCAAAGTAACGATTTTCCGGTGTCGCAGATGGAAAACCATGCCACGATTCCAGTTGATCGCGCGGACCGGAAAACATGACAACTCGATCCACCTTCTGATGCTTCGCAAATCGCGCGGCTGTTGTGGAACCGTGTGAAATCCCTGACAGGATAACGTTGTCCCAGCGCAGATCGTTCTTGTCGTCGGTCAAAAACTGGTCCCATTTCCCTTCAGGATTCTGTGTCATGGCAGATTCTTCGGTTGAAGGATTCTTCGGGTAGCGGCAGAATTATGTTTACCTGTTGGATCACACCGCCAAAGGAATCCGACCTGGGACAGGTCGAACTACGTAGGAGCGGCGATCACTTTTTGCCAACGGAGTGGGACGGCTTCCCAGGCAGACAGATAGGTTGCCTCCAACGGCACGTCGATATACATCCCCGGATAAAGAAACACCGGCATATCGGGAAGCGAATCACCGACAGTCAACGGCTCCAGATACGTTCGAACTCGGTCATCGCATTCGTAGGCAAACACGCTCAACGGGGATTCCGCTGGCAGTTCCAGTGGGTCATCCTGAATCTCCTCAAAGATCGCAGCATGGAGACCATGCGGATCGCGACTGCTCATGGGGAACGGATCGATGATGAGCAGGTGAATCTTCTGCTGCAGTAACTCACGTGCCTTTCGGACGAATGCACGCAGACCATGAGCCGAGTTCTTGTTGCCGGGGGAGACTATCTCAATCATGGCGACAATGCGATCTCCGCTGACATGATGAATCACGACCGCCTTCTTTTTTCGGAGATAAAATTCCGTCGGCGTTTCCTGAAACAGCTTCGTTTTCGGCCGAGCTTTCGTTGCGACAGCACCACCAGACGGCGAATCCTCATCGTCGAACTTCAATGTCAACACATCGGGTCCGAACCCTGCCGCCTGTTGCTCCGGCAATGAGTAATAATCCTCGGGCAGCCGCTTCAAAACGGCGCGGTGAATTTCGGAGATCCACTCATGATGAAATGCGTGGTAAATCCCAGCGTCAACCCTTGTCCAGTCATGCATCGGCATCAAACACCTCTCCTTCGTTAACCATATTCTATAGTTGGTTGTGCCCACTGCCAATGTGGCAAATCTGTTTCTGCCGCTCGCTTGAAACTCTAACGCGCTGCTGCTTTCAATTCAGCAAAGCGGCTTCGCATTTCGGCCAGTCGTTCGGCTTGAGCGGGATCGGCGGCGAGGTCGTTTTCTTCACGCGGATCTCCGCTCATGTCAAACAATTGTTCGCGTTGAAAATCGGGCCAGTAGAAATACTTCCAGTCCTTTCGCACGAGAGCTTCCGATGATGGAATGAAGTTGATATTCCGGATCGTGCCATGTTCATAAAAGAACTCACTACGCCACTCGGGCGGTTCGGCGGCGAGATACAGTGGACTCATGTCGCGGCCCTGCATCGTGGCCGGGGCAGAAATGCCAGCGGCGTTCAGAATTGTCGGGGCGAGATCGACGTTGAGCGTAAAATCATCGTTCGTCGTGCCGTGTTTCGCTTTCGACATGCGAGGATCGCGAATGATCAGCGGCACGCGGATGCTTTCCTGATGAGGATACCATTTGTCGGCTAGTCCATGTTCCGCATGGTAATAACCATTGTCGGTCGTGAAGATAACGAGCGTGTTGTCGAGTTCGCCCTGCTGCGTCAATTCCGCGAGGACGCGACCGCATGTGGCATCGACTTCTGTCGCCAGACGATAATAATTCTTCATCATCGTTTGGTATTTCTCCGGCGTGTCGAAACGCCAGTGCCAGCGGTTGCGACCTTCATTTTTTTCGTTCCCGATGAATGACGGCAAGCGGTGAAACGACTCGTCGTTTGCGTTCGGAGCCATTGGAATCGTCACATCTTCGTACAGCTTCATACTTTCCGGCTGAGGCAGGAATTGCAGCGGATTTGAATCTTCGGCATGTGTGGCGAAGAAGGCGACGGTCAGGCAGAACGGCTTATCCGTGGGACGTGTTTTTAGAAACTCAAGGGCGTCCCGTTCGTTCTTCTGAGTCACATGAATCTTTGAGCCGTCCGGTTCCGTCATCCAATGCTTGCCAAAGTACGAACGACCAAAATCAAAGTGCTCCGCCGGGAATTTTCCGTTGTGCCATTTGCCAACATGTCCAACGAAGTAACCGTTCTCCCGCAGCAGGCCTGGATAAGTTTCGGCCCACGGAGTTTTGAATTCTGCAAAGGCCGCGTTGCCGTGACGTGACATCCACTGCCCGGTGAACAATGTCGCTCGACTAACGCCGCAGATGGACGTTGTCACGCAGTTCTGCGTAAATCGCATTCCTTCGCCCGCCAAACGATCGAGATTGGGTGTCTTCACCACCGGGTTACCGGCAACTCCCAGCGTGTCATTCCGCCAGTCATCTGCGTAAAGGACAACGACATTCATCGGCTTTTCTGCCGCCGCAAGTTGATTGCCCAGCGTGAAACAGAGGGCACAGAAAAAACACTCCAAAGAGGAATACACAATTTGCTGTTTCATGGATGGCGTTCAGCTTGAGTGGAATGATTGTCGTCAACAATTTCTCCGTGAATCATAATACCCACAAGCCGCCGGCAACAGGAGGACTGTGTTACCAGTTCGCTGGAACAATAAGTCCCGTCTATAACGGTGTTGATGAATTAGAGTCGAAAAATAAGAATGCATACCTCTGACTGCGAGTCAGGCCCTGCGGGCCGATACTGCCGCGTCGCATCCTAAATCCCATTAAATCACATCCACTGGACTCCGCACGGCCAAGCCTGGGCGATTCAGCACATGCGTGTAAATCATGGTCGTCTTGACATCGGCATGACCGAGCAGTTCCTGCACCGTACGAATGTCATAACCATCCTCCAGCAGATGAGTCGCAAAGCTGTGACGCAATGTATGCGGTGTTGCAGGCTGATCCACATTCGCAGCCTTCAGCGCTCGCTTCATAATCGGAGGAAAATTATTTTCGTGGATGTGATGTCGGCGAATCGCACCACTTCTCGGATCACGCGATTTCTCCCGGGATGGAAACACAAACTGCCACGAAAACGCACGATCCGCATTCGGATACTTCTTTGCCAGCGCATACGGCAGATAAACCTGACCGAATCCCGCCTCAAGGTCTCGGTCATGCAACTTCTTCACGGCTCGCAACTCACGCTCCAGTAATTGGACCGCCGCTTTCGGAAGCATCGTAATTCGATCCTTTTCGCCTTTCCCGTCGCGAACAGTAATCTGCATCGTGTCAAAATGCACATCCTTCACACGCAGCCGCAGAACTTCCTTGTGTCGCATTCCGGAACCGTACAGCAGCAAAGCCAGCAACAGGTCCCGCCCCTCCAGCTGACGCAGCATACGAGTGACCTCCTGACGACTCAACACCAGCGGCAGATGTTTCGGACGCTTCGCCTTGACGGAATCAAATGCATCAGCCGCAGCTCCGCCCGCATCTTTTGAATCCACTGCGGCTCATTGGCGTTGACCACCCCGATCAATTGAGCCTCGTCAGCCGGAGACAACGCATCGACGTTGTGACGTTCACTCTCCGCGATCCGCCCTAAAATCTGTCGGACCTCCAGGAGATCGGGCTCGGCAGTTTCGAGAACCTGATTGCGATAAAACTCGATCGCTCGAACCGCCTGCAAGCGTTGCCATGCGGGAATTTTTGACGCCAAAAGTGTACGACAGAACTGTTTGACGCTGTCCAGCGCCACCAGTAGCGATATCGTCTCAGGCTGACGGAGAAAAACAGCATACCGACGCAGCCAACGTCCGAACCAGATCCGATCGTTGTCTTCAATTTTTGCCAGTTTCAATACGACTTCAAAACGCTGCACGCACATAAATTCGTCCCAAAGTTCATTAAGAATTGAGAGCCCCGGACAAAGCTCCAGCAGTAGGGTGTGTGAAGCGCAGCGAAACACACCACAATGGCATTCATCGCGATTTCAAACCCGAGTCTGAAACATCTGTTCTCAGCCTCAAACCCACCACAACGGTCGGAGTTTTGAGTTTGTGACGCATATTCAAAACCGGTGCAAGTCATTCACTTGCGGCCGCATTTGAGTTTTGATAATTCTCACTCCAGCTTTGAGTATCCCAATCGTCGGGGAGGTACGTTACCTCATACTGAGTTGGGGATACGGTGTTCGCTGGCAATGCATCACGTTGCCGCTGCCCCGCCCCCTTGTTGGCTACGGATCGAAGCGTGAATTGGAGAAACAAACAATCGGAACTTAATCGCATCAATTGGCACATGAGCCGTCTTTTCGGTCTCGTCATCGGAGCAATTCAGGGTGCCCTTCTGGGTCTCTTAATCAGTCTTGCACTGAGCAACTTCCGCATCTTCTTCCCTTGCGACATTATTGCCGGTACTGCGTTGTTCTGTGCCGTGCTCGGCTACATTTTCGGAGAACAGGTCGTCGATTTTTTCACGGATGTCATCCGCAAAATTTTGGATTTCCTACCGCACGGCCCCAATTAGTTTGTCTCCCTCGACATTGATCTCTTTGGCACGTTTTCCATTCACACAACGCACGTACCGGTTACCGGCAGTACATGAAATCTCCATCCGTTCACATGTCGTCCACTCCGGACCACTATGAAAATCCGCTGCTCCCCGTACAGACGTGTGCCGCAGTCGCTCACAGCACTGCAGTTTGGGTGCATTAACTCGATCTTCCCGTAGTCAAGCTGAAAACCACCCGTTAAGCTGCAAGCGAACAAAATCGGGATAGGGACCCGGATTGCTCCGAGGCCCCTCCCACACCACCCGGCATGCGGGTCCGCACCGGGCGGTTCATTTCCTTGCAGTGAGCTTCTGCCAGATTGTTAACAGACTCACCAAT
>Ga0105055_10002126_pt1 | contig 31394 bp, 25 predicted proteins | sample BON03_FD_78090 | JGI IMG/M metagenome (GOLD analysis project Ga0105055, IMG submission 78090) | Freshwater microbial communities from Lake Bonney liftoff mats and glacier meltwater in Antarctica - BON-03 | ecosystem: Environmental > Aquatic > Freshwater > Ice > Glacier meltwater | place: Lake... | reverse complement strand
TTTGATGGGAAAACCTTTCTTTTTACCCAACCTCACAATGAAAAATCCAGTCCGGGAAAGCATGAAAGGGTAAATAATTGGGACGAAATAAGAAAGATTCTATTGGGATAAAGCACATCCTCCATGCAGGTATCAAGTTACGTTACTTATTTAGCCCTAAATTAAGTGATTTTAGCAATGACCATTCTATTGCGTACAAAAATCACATCAAAACCAGTCATTTGATGTGATTTTAGCGAGCCCCGTAAATTTAAAAAATTGGGCTGAAGAAGTATCTATTGTAAAAATAATTCCATCCTTGCAAAAACCAGAACACGGTTTTTGCAAGGATGGAATTTAATGGTACCTATCGGCAAATGTCGACTTAAGCAAAGAAGTGGAAGCTCAATAGCTGTTCCACGTCTTAGCAAAAGGAATTTATATAAAATGTTTAGGGATTACGTGGCCAATTTTACATCAATAGCACTTAAACCTTTAGGAGTTTTCTCAGTTTCAAAGGTTACCTGATCATTTTCTCTGACATCGTCAACCAGTCCTTTTACATGGACAAATATACTGTCCTGAGATTCTAAATCTTTAATAAATCCGTAGCCTTTGGATTCATTGAAAAAAGTAACTTTACCTTTTCTTCTGAGATCTTCAGGATCTATAGGTGCTTGCTTAGACACACTTACTGCTATGTCTTCAAGCTCAATTTTTTTCTTCTTAACTGTAGGATCAGGAGGCGTTGAAGTGATATTACCATCTTCGTCTACATAGGCAATCATATCATCCATATCTCCTCCTTTAATGGAATTGGATTTCCTTACCTCTTTTTTTTCTTCCTTCTCTTTCTTCTTCCTTAATCTTTTTTTCTCTTTTTCTTTTTTATTAAAAGTTTCTTTCGATTTTGCCATAAATTATTTTTTGTTCTTACGTTAGTTTCATCCAGATATTAACCCGATCTTCCAGTAAATGCTGCCCAAATAATTGAAATGTTATTCATCAGGAAAAACAAGAGTTCCGATAAAAACCCATGTCAACCCAGTACTATCTTCAAGATAATTGGGTATTATTTCTCCGAGTAGGCACAAATTTGGCCAAAATAATGGATTTTTCCTATTTCAACCCATTAATATATTTTTTAAATCGTCTTCTAATCGTCAATTAACCTAATTTAACCTTCGACTTGAATTAGGTTTTGTAAAAAGTCAAGAAATCATAAAAATTCATAGGAGTTGAAGCATGAGGTATGGAAAAGTTTTGATGAAATCGAAAAGTTGAATTGATAATGAATATTCAATCGTTTTCACCCTAGAAAAGAAGAATTATTGTATTTTCGGGATTAAAGAATGCCACTATTCCATAAATGGATTAACGATTCATTAAACAGTAGCTTTTACCGATTTTAATCAAAATTATTTATCAATGAAAAAATGCTATTTCTTTTCACTTTTCCTTGGACTGATCTTCAGCCAACTAGCCTTGGGACAATCCCAACAAGGCCAGCTTATCCGAATAATGGTAAGCCCATCTTCTCCAGACATGATTTACCAAAAAGGCGAAAACATCTCATTTGATGTAGCGGTATATAAATTTGGGAAGTTAATTGAGGGGGCTGAAATACAATATGAAATTGGTCCGGAAAAAATGGACCCTGTGTTAACAGGAACCAGCACCTTAAAAAAAGGAACCACCACATTAAAAGGTGGGAAACTTGAAGTCCCTGGTTTTGTCAGGTGTCAAGTAACCTATAAAGAAAATGGGGAAACCTATAGGAATACGGGCACTGCAGGGGTGACACCATTGGATATTCAACCAACGACTACCTTACCTGATGATTTCAAGGCATTTTGGGATGAAGGCAAAGAGGCATTAAAAAACATTCCTTTGGAGCCTTTACTCACCCTTATTCCCGAACGTTCTACCCACTACACCAATGTTTACCATGTTTCCTTTAAAAACATTAGTGGTACTATTTATGGCATTCTATCCAAGCCTAAGAAACCTGGAAAATACCCTGCCATCCTACATGTACCAGGAGCAGGGATCAGACCTTATTATGGCACCAATCTTAATCAGGATGTAATCTCTTTACAAATTGGTATTCATGGTATACCTGTTAATCTTTATGAGTCTTCTCTGTATCAGGATTTGAGCGCAGGTGCTTTGTCTAACTACAATCGAATCTTTCTCGAGGAAAAAGACAATTATTACTACAAGAGGGTATATTTAGGCTGTGTAAGGGCTGTTGATTTTATTTTTGCTCAAGAAGAATTTGATGGGGAGAATATTGGTGTGATGGGCGGTAGCCAAGGTGGCGCTTTGTCCATCGTCACAGCAGGCCTGGATGAAAGAATCAAATACCTGGTGAGCTATTATCCTGCTCTTTCCGACCTTACCGGATATCTTCACGGGAGAGCCGGAGGATGGCCTCATTTATTCAGAGATGATTGGAGCAATCAACCTGATAAAATTGAAACCTCCAAGTATTTCGATGTGGTTAATTTTGCAAGATTTGTAAAAGTTCCTGGGTTTTATTCCTGGGGTTTTAATGACAATGTATGTCCTCCTACTTCCATGTATTCTGCTTTTAATGTCGTGCCTGGGAAAAAGGAATTGTCTCTCTATCACGACGCATCACATTGGCGTTATTCAGAACAAAGTAATGAAGGACACCAATGGCTAATCCAAAAAATCGGTGTTAAATAATTTTTAACCCAAAGTATAAAGTGCCTGAAAAATCAATGTTTTCAGGCACTTTTTTTTAGCTCTTGAATTCATAGTTGCCATTGTTTCCTTTCTAGGGAAATGGTATTATAACGTAATATAGGGCTATTGCATATTACGGGTAAAACCTACTTATCAGTCGCTGGCCAGGCGGTCTCTATACCTTGTGACCTTACAAAGGATTGAAATTCTTTTAACAAATCGCTATCCTCCCTTATTGTCTTTGGCCTCACTTTATTACTTATCGCAAATGGAACCAACATCCCTACTGCCTCTCCAATACTCCACTCCACAGGATGTAAACGATAACAACCATTGGTAATATGTGTGGTCCCAATATTTTTATTTGCTGGTAAAAGATTTTCCGTTTCCTGAGGTATCAATGCACCTAAAGGAATCTGGAATGGAAGGGAACCAAAATCAATGTAATTATCCCCACCGCTACTTGGATGTAAATCAATATGGTAATAACCAATTCCCACACTATCGTAAAATTCAGCTGCTTTTAAGGCCTTTCCTTCAAGTCCAGAAACTTGGGCACGTTGGGTGGCTCCCACATGCTCTTCCTTTACTGTAAACAGGGCTTTTATTCTCCTGGCTTCCCTAACATAAGGATATTTTGCCAAGCCGTCTTCTGTACCCATTAAGTCATTTCTTAATCTAAGTCCAGGCCAACCCTTACCACCATCAGGTCTAGGGGCTTCCGTTTGCAACCAATAAAGTAAAGACAAGCTTTGTTGCTTGCCACCATCTAAGTGTTTTTTAAATTCGTCCTCACTTACATCCACAATATTTCCAGATACATAATCATTTTGTGGCCAATTAACCAGCGTGGCATCTCCTTGATAAAACCCCGGCTGATGGTTCCCCTGAAAGATGATCTTTCGATAAACCATCAGGTTTAAACTATTCCCTGTTTTTATTCCTTCAGGGTGAAATCCAAGTTCCTTAGGTTTCAAATCTTTTGGGCTGCTGTAGTTAAGTTCAAGCATTTTGCCCGCCCATGGAGGATTCATCTCAGGGGTGAAATTTTTCCAATAATCGTAGTCTGAAGGTTTAGGGATTGTCCAATCCTCCCCTTTCACATAATCAATTGCAAAACAAACGGTAAAAGCTTGATTATTATCTGGCCTGTGAGTCACTCCAGCATGTAATTCTCCGGTGTCACCCTTTGCTTCACTCCCGGTAACATAAGCTGTACCAGTCAAAGGAAGCAGGTCACCCAACTCCGTGGCATCCACAAAATACTCCCCTTCCAAAAGTACATTTTTGTTTGTGAGCAAGTTTTTAGCAGTTAATGCCTGCACTCTTTTTCCAGCTACTTTTGCAGTTTCCACCTTGTGATGCTTCAATAAAATAAGTTTGCGAGAACTTTCATAAGCCGCAAACATTTCCTGCAAAACCATATGTCCCACCTTTGGTTCAAAGCAAAGTCGTGAAACCGATCCACCACCTGGGTTAAGTAATTTATTTGACGCTGCTTCAGGAGTCAAAGGAAAAAACCTTTTGTAATAATCTCTGATTTTCTCTCTAAATATCCTGTACAATTCAGGTGCACCATGTGACTCAATCCATTGGTGTTCATCCGGCGGCACACCCTGTTGGGATAGTTGGCCACCTAACCAATCTGTTTCTTCTGTCATCACTACAGTCAACCCATTTCTAAGTGCAGCGAAAGCAGCTGCACACCCTCCTAGCCCAGCTCCAGCTACAATCAGATCTGCCTTTAAAACTTTTCCACTTTCGTTCATGCCCACACTTTTCCTGTTTTGACTAGCATGTACCGGCAAACCTGTAAGTGTGGCTGAAGCGATGGTACCTCCACCCAATACCACCTTACCCATAAAGTTTCTTCTATTCATCTTATCAATATTTAATAGGCTTAAAATTGAACATTATGTTATTGAATTTTTTCCAAATTTTTCCAGACCTGAAACAATCCCCTGGGTACATGAAAACAGCCTTTCCACTTCCCACCTTTTAACGGCAATTGCACTTTACCGTATCTGTCCAAGTAGCCAAACCACTCTGGAGAATCTGGGTCTTTAAAATGTTTCCAAGTATAGTCATGTACTTTATTAAACCATCGAAGACATTCATTATTGCCTGTGATGGCATATGCCTTGGATAAAAACACCAATGTTTCCAAATGAACCCACCATAACTTTGGGTTCCATTCTAATTTTTCAGATGGGTGGCCGCAAATATCCAGGAAATAATATATGCCTCCATAATCCTTATCCCAGCCATATTCAAGTGTTCGTAATCCAGTAGCGATTGCTTTCTGGCACAAGTCCTCATCTTTATACTTTTGGCTTAGGTCAAGCATAAACCACATCGCTTCAATGGCATGCCCTGGGCTTGTTAGTCTCCCCTCATATGAATCAGAAAAGCTCCCGTCCACATTCACATTCTCCAATATCAAACCTGTTTCTTTCTGAAGAAACACCCCCATCACCTCGTGGATTACACCTGGAACCAATGCCTTAACCTTATCCTGGTCTAACAAAGATTCCATTTCCAGCGTTAAATTGCTCAAAATCATGGGCAAAGCAAAGCTTTTTAAATTTCTCGTACCAGGAAAGGTTTTGTTGTAAATCCCTTTCGGATTGCCCCTTCGGTTCAAAATATTTTCAAAGGTCTTTAAGGCTATTTCTGCGTACTCCTCGCAGGGTGCTACTTTATTCAATGCAGCAAAAGCCATTGCAGCAAAGCAATCAGAAAATATATTATAAGGCTGAACCAAAGGGCTTCCCTTTTGATCTAAAGAAAAATAAAAAGCGCCATTTTTGTCCCTGCCATGTTTAATCAAGAAGGCGGCTCCACTCTTGGCCACATCAAGCCAATTCTTATTGGCTTTCACCTGGTCATATAACACGGCAAACATCCAAACTTGCCTGGCTTGCAACCAAACGAATTTGTCTGTGTCATACACCTTGCCATACTGATCCAGGCAGGTAAAATAGCCTCCATTGATTTTATCAATGCTATTTTTCTCCCAAAACGGAATCACATTGTTTAGTAATTCCTCTTTGTATAAATTTAAATATTGCTTCATTACTAATTATATATTTATTTTCCCTTTTCCAAACCAGTAATTTTCTATCTCCTCCAAACTCTTACCAGCTGTCTCGGGTATCTTTTTCCAGATGATGTACAAATAGGGAAAGCACATCAATGCAAAAAATAAAAAAGTCCCTGAAGGCCCCAAATTTTCCAAAAACCAAGGGGTCAACTGACCTATTAAATAGGTGCCCAACCAAAGTGAGAAACCTGCAATGGACATGGCTAACCCTCTTATTTTATTGGGATACATTTCGGATAGCAAAACAAAAATTACCGCAGAGATAGATATGGCTGTGAAAAAAATGTAGGCAAGAAATAGAATCAATAAGAAAAGGGATGGTAAGCCATAAATTTCGCTTCCGTAAAAATAAAAGCTTATCAAAAGTAAAGAAAGGACCATCCCAGAGACACCAAAGTAAACCAATTTTTTCCTTCCTACACGATCTATAATAAACAATGCCAGAATGGTTGTTAAAACATTAACGACCCCTACCATCACCTGATAATACAGTGCATCTCCACCACTCAAACCAGACTGCTCAAAAATACTTGGGCCATAATACAGTACAGCATTTACTCCCATAAATTGGCCTAAAATTGCAATGGCCATTCCTAGCAGTACCGGCTTTAGAATTACCGGGTTTTTTAATAACCCCCAGCTACTTTCTGTGATCTGATCTGCCTGTTTCAATACTTCCTCTACTTTTTGTTTTCCAGTTACAGAGGAGGTGTAAAGTTTCGTAAACACATGTTCTGCTTTGGAGATTTGATTGTTTATTACAAGCCACCTCGGACTTTCCGGTATAAATAACAGGACGATAAAAAATAAGAACGCAGGAACGATTTCCATTCCCAACATTGCCCTCCAGACTTCCTCATGGAAAACCTGAGACAATAAGGGACTTTCCTTGAAAAGTTGGGTTTCTGCGATGCCCAACAATTCAAAGTTCATTAAAAAGGCACCTAGAAACCCAATGGTGATGGCCAACTGATACAAAGAAACTAGGCTCCCTCTAATAGCTGAAGGGGCAACCTCTGATATATACATTGGCGAAACAATCGAAACCATTCCTATACCCGCTCCCCCTATAATTCTATATAAGATCAATTCATTATAACTACTGGCAATGGCGCAACCTACAGCCGAAACTGAAAATAAAACAGCTGAAAGTAGCATCACTTTTTTCCTTCCGTATTTATCAGAAAGTGCCCCAGCAAAGCTTACACCGATTATCGACCCTAATAAAGCACAACCTACATACCAGCCCTGAGCTATTACAGCTAGGTCAAATTGTTGACTAACTTGACTAATCGTTCCTGAAATGACAGCAGTATCATACCCAAACAAAAACCCTCCAATGGCTGCCACAAGAGATAAGAATATTATATAGAGGTAAGAAGGGTTTATCTTCATAGAATGCAAGATTTTAATTTTTAAAAGGAATAAAGTAAATCAGCCCATTTAATGGTTTAAAATACTGGTACCTAAAATAGTTGATTATACTTGAAATAAGCAACAGCCTTTATACAAGCTGATCAAACTGCTTGAAAATAATAAATTGAATGCGAATTTTTAATTTCTACCTAACCTTGCTTCGTCTGCACACCCATATCCATTGATTTTTTGGGAGGGCACCAATCTTTGAAAACCCTCTGTCCATTTTGGGCTAAGGAAAAAATATATTTACCCCGAAATAGGCGATAGACATCCAATTGCATGATCCAGGTTTAATCGTTAAAAATTTCAGGTAATTTCCATTCAAGCTTTGTATTATAAAATATTTTTCCATTCGAAATGCTCAGTGGAGAGTCCACATTATTATGGTACAATTGTCCAGTACCCAAGCCTTGAGGCATTTCACCCTTCAATGAGGAAGTAAGTTGTGCAATTGCATTTAAACCAATATTACTTTCCAAAGCTGAGGTCATCCACCAGCCAGTATTTGTCTGTTGGGCGAGAGCTACCCACTCTCTGGTAGGTACTATTCCACCAAGCAAAGTAGGTTTTAGGATAAGAAAATGGGGCCTTATCGATTCTAGGAGTTGAAGTTTGTTTTCTCGACCATTTATTCCTAACAGTTCTTCATCCAGGGCAATTGGAATAGGGGATTTCTTACATAATTCACTCATTTCCACTATCAATCCCGGTTGAATGGGTTGCTCAATACTATGGATTTCAAATTTGGCTAACCTTTCCAGTTTTCCCAGGGCATCTTGAGGTGCAAATGCTCCGTTTGCATCCACGCGGATAGAAATTTTATCCTTAGAAAAACGGGAACGTATTTTCCTTAGAAGTTCGCATTCCTGATCGAAATTAATGGCTCCTATTTTCATTTTTATGCAGTCGTAGCCTTGCTCGATCTTTTGGTCAATCTGCCTTTCCATAAATTCCTTCTCCCCCATCCAAACCAACCCGTTTATTGGTAGTGGCGAACCTGTATCGTAAAAACTATTGTCCAAAATTTTTCGTCGGCCCCCTTTGATCAAATCTAACAATGCTGTTTCCAGCCCAAATTGGATACTCGGGAACTTCTGAAGCATCATGTTGTCAATCTGAAGGAGAAGCACTTCCTGACTAGACTGGAATTCCATTTTCTTCACTAATTTCAAAATCTTAATGGCTTCCTTCAGAAAGTTAGGCACATCATCCTTGCTCAATCCTTTTAAAGGGCCAGCTTCCCCTATGCCAATTATACCTGGGTATTGGTCCGAAGTGACTTGAATAAAGTAAGTTACTTTTTCTTTAAGTATTCCTCTGCTAGTTCCTGCCTCAAACTTGAAATTCAAGGCAAAGGCTTTAATTGAGCATTTAACTTTAAATAATTGGGTCATTTTTATTTTTAGTTATAGTCAAATATGAACATTTTCTTCCAAATCATAAAAGTTAGGGATGGCCGAATACTGGTAATTGTTCCAGATATTATTCAAATGGTCAATGTCTCCATAGAAACATGGCATAATATCCAGCAATTGGATGTAAAGGGCTATATTTGCATCGAATTTGTAAAAAATGTTCAATATCGAGAATTATTAAAATTATGCGCATTAAAAGTGCTCCAAAGCTTCAGGATTATTTCTACGAATTACCAGATGCATACATCGCCAAATACCCGCTTGAATACAGAGATAAGTCCAAACTGTTGCATTATGAAAACGGTATTATCCGTCACGAAAAATTTTCAGAAATTGCAGATTTAATCCCAAAAAATAGCCACTTTGTTTTCAACGATACAAAAGTAATTCCAGCCAGGCTTCACTTTCAAAAATTAACTGGCGCAAAAATTGAAATCTTTTTATTAAATCCGCTCCTTCCATCCTCTATTATTCAGCAATGCATGGAAAGCACTGGCCCAGTAACATGGAAGTGCATGATCGGAAACCTTAAAAGATGGAAAGAAAACGAACAGCTAACTTGCCAGATCGATATAGAGAAAATCACTTATAATATACATGCAAAACTAATCAATAGGGAAAATAGGGAAGTTGAATTAAGCTGGAATCCCAATGATAAATCTTTTGCTACAATTGTAGCCACTAGTGGCGAGGTACCCCTTCCTCCCTACCTTAACAGAGCAGCCGAAAAAGAGGATAAACTGCGCTACCAGACGGTGTACTCCGACAAGGAGGGTGCAGTGGCGGCACCAACAGCAGGTCTCCATTTTACTGATAAAACCCTTGATGATTTAAAATCCAATGGCATTTCTATTGAATACCTCACATTGCATACAGGAGCAGGCACTTTTCAGCCCATCAAACATGATAATGTCATCGAACATCCAATGCACAGTGAACAAATGGTGTTCTCAAAACAAAATGTCCTAAATTTAATAGCCGCTAAAGGCAATATTATTGCCGTGGGAACTACCTCCATGCGTTCCTTAGAAAGCCTTTATTGGTTTGGGGTTAATTTATTACACGGAAAATCGGATAAGTTTCACATAGAGAAATTAGATCCGTACCAGGAATATTCCAGTCTTCCTGGGAAAACTGAGAGCCTAAAAGCAATTCTTAATTGGATGCAGCAAAATGATTTGGTTCAACTGATCGGAACCACTGAGATTTTTATTTTTCCTGGCTATAAATTTAAGCTCTGTAACGGTCTGGTAACCAATTTTCATCAACCTGGTTCTACATTAATCCTATTGGTGGCAGCCTTTACACATGGCAATTGGAAGGAAATTTACCAGGAAGCATTAGCTAACAAATACAGATTCTTAAGTTATGGGGACAGTAGTCTATTGTGGAACGAAAAATTACCTTAGGTTTGGTATTTGTAAAGATGTGCTTTAGCTGCTACTAAATTAGGGTTTTTAACAAAGCCTACTCTAAAATCCTAAATATTTCATAGCGTCTCTCTGACAAAACCCTTTATGAACTCCAAGAATATCATAATGATTATATGGTGATTATACCCTAATTTACAATATTTGTTTAGCCACAAATGGAAAATAAAATACATAACTTTCTGAAAATGAAACCAATTACCCCGTGGTTTACCTTTTACATGGTGCAGGTGGAGATTACAGCAATTGGCATAAAAATGGTGTCAATATGATTATTGATTGTGGGACAGAAGACTTTCTGTTGGACATCAACAGGCAAATGCATCAGCTTCTCCTAGAGGCAGGTGTAGCACATGATTATATTGAAAGACCGGGCGCCCATAACTGGGAATATTGGACCAATGCGCTGCCCTATCACTTTCTATTTTTTGATAAGCTCCTAAGAAAGTAATTTCTTAACAATTCTCTTTAATAATGAGGAGCGGTAACTTTTTATTACTTTTTTAAACTCAACTCCAAAAGATTTTTTAATCAATGGACAAACTTTAGAGGAATATCCATTTTGCATCAACCCCTCACCAATGCTATCAATAAAATCATGGGCTTTCCACTTTGACTGAAGCGCAGTAGCCATAAAAGATTTGTTAAAACTTAGTCCTAAGCATGCAATGCCTTTTACTGAAAAATCTTCTTTTTTATAGTGCAATCTAAAGGAGACATCACCTCCGGGGTGTTCCCAGTAAAAATTTTGGGTATCAATACCCCATTCAGGGGAAATTTCCCCATAAGTTTGCCATGAAAGCTCCTTAAAAACAAACTTCTTACTAGAAAAATATTTACTAAATAACCAAGACTCTTCTGCAGGTAATTCTCCTATAGCCAACCTAGAATTCTTACAGACAATAGAAGGAGCAAAACCATAATCCAAGAACTTTAATGCCATGGCCATAGTAGCCATCCCATGCCCTTCTATGACCACCTTTTTCTCATTAAAATACAGACAATCAACAAATAGTCGTAAGGACAGCCTTATAGAAGTATCAATTCCACTTGCTGAGGCAACGGATATTTCTGTGGTGATAAATAAAACAACGCCTTTTGACCATCTTAAAACGATTTTAAACTACACTGTGATGTATCCGGTAGATACTGATCCCAGCCCCACTTTGATTCCCGAACTATATGGGCATATTATAAAAGGGAAATTGCTGGATAGTGTAATCGACACTGCTGAAGTATTTTTCCTTACCGTTCATGGCATTCAATCCCATATGTTTATAGATAAACCTAATGAGAAAGGGGACCTGTATTTTGACACAGGTAATTTTTCCTATTATGAATACGCTATCATCCAATCTACTCAAGCAGGGCAGCAGGTAAACTTTATCCTTACTTCTCCTTTTTGGGAAAAAGTCCCTGCGGAAAATTTTCAGCTACCTGTTTTAAAATTAAGTTTTAATGACGAAAAATTTATTAGGGAAAAGATTTTGGAAAGGGCAAGTCATCAATACTATCTTGGACCTATAGAAATCCCTAAAACACCTTTGCCTTTCCAGTACATTATGGCATATGGAAAAGTTATTGACCATTTCCCTGATTTCAGAAGTACTTTGACTTGGCAAACGAACAAAGAAACTAATGAAAACGGCAATCTCACCTTTTCATTTAAACCCTCACTGCTTAAGGGAAGGTATGTTCTGAGAATTCAATACAGGGATAGTCTCAATAATGCCTTGAAAATTGCCCAATTTTCCATGGAAATGGATTAATTTATTCTGTGATAGACTACTCTAAACTCACCTGTTAAGTTCAAGGTAGTTTTCCTTTCTTAAACTATCCTTTCTATCGTACAGATAATTCCATTTCTCCATGTATTCATCAGCAGGAAGAAATTCATCGCTAGTAGCCTTAAGTTTTGCATTTAACACGCCCTCAAGGTGATTTTTTAATTGGCTAAACTGGGGCATGTCCACCAAGTTGTGCATTTGGTAGGGATCCATTTCATTGTCATACAATAACCATGGGCCAAGTAAATCTTTAACATAAGTATACTTCTTTGTCCTAACACCTCTGAATTCCCTTCCTCCATTCATGAATTGCCATTCATGAAAAGGTACCGGAAGCATGATCAGTGCAGCTTCATTTCCCAATTCATTTCCATCGGTAAGCGCTTTTGAAAAGTCTGTTCCTTCGATGGTCTCAGGAATTTCCAGATTACTTAAGCCCAATAAAGTGGGCAAAAGGTCAGGCGTATTAACAGGGTCATAAATCTGATGTGGCATTTTACCCAATCTATCAGGATACCTAATGAGCAAAGGCACTTTTATGGATTCATCCCAGGGTCGTTGTTTCTTTAATACCCCTTTTGACATTAGCATATCTCCATGCTCAGAGGTAAAGACAAAAATTGTATTGTCCGCAACTCCCGCATCTTCAATTGCCGCTAATAACCTACCTACCGAGTAGTCCAAAGCTGTGCAATGCGCATAATAATTGGCCATTACATTTCTTGCACTGTCTTTAAAATCTTCAGGAACATTAGGCCTTACGTGTAATTTTGAAGCATCATACATCTCCTTATATTCTTCTGGCGCAGTATGATAGGGATCATGTGGTGGTCCCCAAGACAACACCAATAGAAAAGGATTGTCTTTGTTTTTGTTGATGTAACTTATGGCACTATCTGTTTGAGAAAACGCATCATACCCTTCCCAAACCTGCTTTTCATTCTCCTCATCAAAATAAAAGGAGTCGTTATAATTATGGGTAACTTCCCTAACTTTCCAATAATCGAAACCTTGTCTTCTTTCTTTTGGAACAGGTTTGCTTCTACCACTAAAAAGCTCTTCTCCTCTTTCTTGCCCATTGAGATGCCATTTACCAATATAACCCGTTTGGTAACCTGCCTTTTTATATATTTTTGCTATGGTTGTGGCCTCAGTAGGAAAGGGTTTGTCATTGTAAAAAACACCATGGGTCAACGGATACTGGCCAGAAATAAAGCTTCCTCTCCAGGGAGCACATACTGCCATTACTGTCACAGCATTGTGAAATACGGCGCTCTGTTGAGCAAGACTATCCAAATTTGGGGTAATCACGTCCTCGTTGCCTAGATAACCTATGGATTGTGCCCGCCATTGATCTGCCAAAACAAAAACAACATTAGGTGCCACAGAGGGCTTTTCAATTGTAACCTCTTCTTTAGCTTCCTGCTTACAGGAAAAACCAAGTAAAAGGATACCGCTAAAAATCAGTGTTTTATGAAAATTCATTGTTGGTGAGATTTGGGTCAGGTTGAATTTGGTGAAATTAATAGAAAAATCAATAACCTTGACTAAAAATATTTCAAGGTGGGTTTGACTAAATATAAATCACACCCTCAAATCTATAGTCCTAAAAAAGAAAAAACTCATTTGTGTTCGTATAAGCCCAAATCAAAATTTCTACGTGCGACTTTTCTTTCTGGATGAATTTCATCAAATACCTCTTTTCTTAATTCGCTTTCACTTTTCTTTTTGTACCAATTCTCATCTGCGGATAAAATAATTCCAGCTTCATACAAGTCCAACAAGTGATCATACGAACCTCTTTTCGCCAAAAGCTTAACCAATATAGGTGCCATTTCAATCATGATAAATAATGCCATTATTAAGAGATTGGCCCAATATACGGCGGTATTAGCGTTGGTAAGTGCATGCAATGCTTGAATCCTTGCAGCCAGCCCATTATTTGCGGCCACCGATACCATTTGATAATCCAGTTCAGCAGTCATTTTTTTGCTGAGTTGATTGATTTTCTGTACTCTATCCTGAATCTTTTCTCTGTTTAAGCTTTGGGTATGTTCCAAGTCTTTTTGTGCTTGGTCCAGTTGTGCCTCCTTTTTTTCTGCGTTGATACCAATACCTACTCTTCCAGTAGTTTCCCCAGTCTTCACTCCAAACCGCTCATTGTCATATTCTACCTGTTTTTCATTTCTAAAGGCTTCTTTATTACTAATTTCGGCGTTTAACCCAGTAATTTCCTCTTCCAACTTGAGTAGCTCTGGATAACCCGCTTTAATTTCATCTTTACTTTCACTAATGGTTGCCAATCGTTGCCTATCTAACTCCCTGTTGATTTCTTTTTCAAATATTTTCAATTCCAATGGTTTAGCAATAACCAAGGCTATTAATACGGCTAAAAAAAGTCTCGGCAGGGCTTGCTTCAGTTCCGAAAGAAATTTTTCTCTCTTTTTAAGGGTTGAAACGATATACCTATCAAAATTAAAAATCATCAACATCCATACAATTCCGACAGCAAAAACGGCATAAATGGATTCAAAAATGGTAAATAAGGCATAGCTTACAGATAACCCAGCAAACACAGCGGTAAATAGAACAGTCCCTCCTATTCCGATGAATTGATGGATGGAACCCGGGCACCGCTTTACCAAGGGAAGGTATGCACCGGAACAAAATACGAGAAAGCGTTCTAATTTATTCATAAAAGGCTGGTGCTTCTTTAGATTTTAAACGAAATACATTTCAAGGATACTGCCAAATATTTTCCTTAATTCAAATTTAAAACGCCATTTTAAATTACTATTATAATAAATTGATAATCAATGCTTTAAAAAAAATATTTTGGATCAATTTTAGGATTTTAACAATTACCTTTTCGACTGATGACAATAAAATACCTATTTATAGCACAAAACAGAAAAATGTCCGGTTCTATTGTCCGTTAATGATACAGTCAAAATATTTTAAAATTCGCATAATTAAAGTAATTTAGAACCTAAATCCTTACAAGATTATGAAAAAAAATAATTTCGTTTTAACAGCTCTTTTACTTTTTATATGTTTCTCGGTTTTTGCACAAGATCCTGCAAGGTTTAAGAGCCAAGTATCACAGATTAATAAAGATTATCCAACCCAGAACAATTTAAACACGATTGTTTTCACTGGTAGTTCTACCATTCGAATGTGGAAAAGTTTACAGGAAGATTTCCCAGAACACAAGGTGATAAATGCTGGATTTGGTGGCTCTAATTCCAGCGATTTACTTTTTTACTTAAACGAACTGGTACTAGATTATAAGCCTTCAAAGGTATTTATTTATGAAGGTGACAATGACATTTCCGGGGGAAAATCTATTGAAGAAATCCTGGTTAATTATAATCTTATCGTTAGCAAAATTCACAAAGCACTTCCAGAAACAAAAATTATTCTAATTAGCCCAAAACCAAGTGTGTCCAGATGGGAACTGGCTGATAAGTACCTGGAATTAAACAAAAATCTGAAAAAATCAACCAAGGGTAAAAAATACCTGAAGTATGCAGATTTATGGAAGCCAATGCTTAACAAAGACAAAGAACCTATGAAGGATATCTTTCTTAAAGACAACCTTCACATGAATGAAAAAGGCTATGCCATTTGGGCCAAAACTATTAAGAAATTTTTGTAAACCACTTGCCAGTAAAAAGCCAAATTAGTAAAGAATATAACACCGCATTCAACAAATCGATATTTCTGGATTGGATTGTCTAAAGGAACAAATACATTGCTTGTTTAGCACAAAAAGGGTATGGTATGCTATGATTTAACCATAAATAGGAAAAAAATTGCCTATTTATGGTTAAATATAAATTCTTGGAATTTTAGCATTCTCATTTCTTAAAGTCCTTTAGCAGTAAAAAATCACAAAAAAACAGAATGACGATTTCTATGACCCAACCAACAGCATACGTTTCTTTCAAAAGGTCTTATAATCCATTATAAAAAACAAGTGGGATTTGGAAAAGAGGCGTGTCATTCCTTTATTTGCATTAAATTTCAGGAAACTGATTTATAAAGAAGAGGCGAGAGATCAGGCTCTGTGAACCTCTGGCAACCTTCCGAACCATGGAAAGGTGCCAATACCTGCCCAATAAATAGGGAACGATAAATTAGAAAATAGGACAGCACTTACATTCTCCTTCTTTATCTACCTCGATTATTTTTACTATTCTGCGTCTTCGCTGGATGGGTTATATTCATGTATCTACGATAAGAAAAATTTCTTTTATGGCTTATAAAAATTTTGAAACACAGGCAGTAAGAATAGCTGCATCTTCCTCAAACCAGAGAGAACATTCTGCTCCTATTTACTTGAGCTCCAGTTTTGTATTTGATTCTGCAGAGCAGGCAAGACAAATGTTTGCAAATGAAATTGAAGGAAATATATATTCCAGGTATGCCAATCCAAATACCAGTGATCTAATAGAAAAGGTATGCGCTGCAGAAGGCACAGAAAGTGGTGTTACAACTGCGTCTGGAATGGCAGCAATGTTTGGTAGCATGGCAGCATTGTTAAGGCAGGGGGACCACATCCTTGCTTCAAGGTCATTGTTCGGATCAACGCATCAACTTTTGACCCGCATATTTCCTAGATGGGGGATTTCGCATACCTACGGAGATATATCTGCCATTGATCAATGGGAGCGCCTGGTACAACCAAATACTAAAATGTTGTTTATCGAAACCCCATCCAACCCGGGTTTGGAAATTATTGATTTGGAATATATTGCAAATTTCGCAAATGCACATAACCTCGTTTTGGTGGTGGACAATTGCTTTGCTACCCCTTATCTGCAGCAGCCTGCAAAATGGGGTGCACATATTGTCACCCACAGTGCTACTAAATTTATAGACGGACAGGGAAGGGTTTTAGGAGGACTCATTTTAGGAAATAAGGAACTGATAGACGAAGTTCAGTTTTTTATGCGTCATACCGGTCCATCATTGTCCCCATTTAATGCCTGGATATTGGCCAAGAGCATGGAGACTTTGGCAGTAAGAATGGACAGGCATTGTGAGAGTGCGCTTAAAATAGCCCAGTATTTTGAGGGAAACAAAGAAGTGGAAGTAGTGAAATATCCATTTTTGGCCTCCCATCCACAATTCGACCTAGCTAAAAAACAAATGAAACATGGCGGTGGAATTATCACTTTAACATTGAAAGGGGGATTACCCAGAGCTAAAAAATTCATTGATCAATTACAAATGATCTCTGTCACTGCAAATCTAGGAGACACCCGTAGCATTGTCACCCATCCCGCTTCAACCACACACAGCAAACTTACCCAAGAGGAAAGAGAAAAAGTGGGCATTTTAAACGGTTTGGTCAGGCTATCTGTAGGACTGGAACATGTAGACGACATCATTCTTGACATAGAAAGAGCACTGGAAAAATCCAAAAACTAAAAAAAGGTTTACAAAATCCCAGATAGGGAATTGTGTAAACCTATTTTTTTTTTAGCACCAAACTTCAACTAGAACTAAAACTGGGATTATGCGATAGACATCCTATTGCATAATCCCGGATTAAAACGGATTATTTTTTATCATCAGCACCTTCATCAGGTACTTCAATCTTTACTTCCTTGTCATTTTCAAGTTGGGTACTTACCACAAAATAAGGCCCTGTTATCACTTCTTGTCCTTCCTCTAATCCCTCCAGAATTTCGATATTCTCAAAATCAGAAATTCCTGTTTTTACTTCCTGCACTTCGGCCTTATCTTCTTTTTTCAAAAACACCAACTCCTTCATATTTCCCTTGCCATCACCGGACTCAATAAGCTGGCCAGTTCGAACAGTTACCGCGGCAAGTGGGATGGCCAAAACGTTTACTTTTTTATCGGTGATTATTTCTACACTGGCGGTCATACCAGGGCGAAAAGGAAATGGGTTTCCTTTACTGACGAGGTCTTTATAAGAGTTATTTATAATCCGAATCCGTACTTCAAACTCCGTAACAGCATCAGTGCTGACTTTTTCATTGGCTGAATTGGCGATGGCTGTAACGACTCCAGTAAATTTTTTACCTGTAGAAGAATAAGAATCTACCTCTATCAAGGTCGTATCACTCATGCTTATTCTAACGATGTCATTCTCGTTTACATTTACCCTTACTTCCATTTTTGACAAATCGGCAATCCGTAACATTTCTGTTCCAGCCATTTGAGCTGTTCCCACTACTCGTTCTCCTTTCTCCACAAGAAGATTAGATACAATCCCATCTGTTGGGGAATAAACATTGGTTAGCCTTAAGTTTTCTGCAGCTTCATCTACAGAAGCTTGGGCACTTTTCACAATAAACTCTGATGCAATGACGGATTGTTTGGCAACTTCAAGGTCATTTTCTCCTGTAAGGAAATCAGCATTAATCTGTTCAAAATCAGCATCAGAGATTACCTTGTCTTCATACAGTGAAAGGTTTCTGTTGTAATTCAAATTAGACCGATTAAATTGTGCTTCAGCTCGTTTCAAACTCGCTCTTGATTGAGCTAAATTAGCCATTTGTTGGTTTAAATTTGCCTGTGCTCGATCAAGGGCCGATATGAAATTATCAGGCCTTATTTTGACCAACAAATCCCCCACATTTACAGAATCTCCTTCATTTACATTTAATTCGATAATTTCTCCCGCAACATCCGGGCTCATTTTAACCTCGGTTTCGGGCTGTACTACTCCCGAAGCACTTACCTTTTCTACAATGTCTTTTTTCCCAACCTTACCAATTTGGACCTCCAAAGGCTTCTCTCCTCCTATCCATCCAGCTTGCCTTCCTACTATCAACCCTACCGCCAAGAGGGCGATTATTCCCAGTAAAATGTAAATTAATTTGTTTGACTTTTTCTTGGCCATTTTTCTGATTTATTATAATGTAAGAGGATTTCCTAAATAAAAATCTAGTACTTTAATACTAAAAACAAACTGGTACTTTGCTGTGACCAAATCTGCTTCCGCATTGAATAAATTATTTTGTGCAACCTGGAAATCAACAGCATTGATTGCTCCCACTTCAAACCGCTGCTGGGCCATTCTGAAGGACTCTCCTAGTGCCTCTACCCTTACCAATGAACTTCTGTAAGATTGTTCGGCAGCGTAGGCTGAGGTATAAGCTGATTCTATATCCTGTCTCAAAAGATTCTTCGCTTCCATTTCCTGGATTTCACTCAGACGTTTTTGTACTCTTGCCCGTTGAACACTTGCTTTATTTCGGAAATTTGAAAAAACGGGAATGTTTAATCCTATATTTGCTGACTGGGAAAGGTTATTTTCAAATTGTTGTAAAAGAGGATCTTGCGTCATGAAAATACTTTGGTCAACATAATTTGAAAACACATTGGCACTAAGGCTTAAACTTGGAGCATAACCACCTTTAGCTATTCTAACCCCATATTCGGCACTTTTTACTGCCAATTCCGCTGCCTTAATCTGAGGTAATCTTCCTTCAGCAATCCCATAAACTTCTCCTACTCCTACACTTCCTATTTCTAAACCATCCACTCCTACTTCAGGAACAATGATACCAAATAAATCATTGAAAGGCAATTGAAGCGCCTGAGACAAATTTAACTTCGCTATTCGTAAATTGTTTCCAGCATTGATAACTTCCAAATCATTGGTTGCTTTTTGGGCTTCCAAATCCAGTTGATCCGCTTTTGGCAAAGCACCTGCTTTTACCAAACTTTTGGTTCTTTCCAACTGGTCCATGCTTGTCTTTAATTGAGATTTAGCAATATTTAATTGCTCCATCGAAAATGCAATATTAATAAAGAGATTGATGGTATTTAAAGTAATGTCATTCTTGCTGGTTTCCACATTGAGCCGATTGACTTCTACATTCAATTTGGACTGTTGGATGCTGTTGCGCACCCTGCCTCCAGAATAAATAGGTAAGCTTGAATTACCAGAAATATTTACGTTTCCAATTCTTCTGGTCTCAAAATCATTGGAAACCGGATTAATAGATCTTCCCCAACGAAACCCAGAACTAGCCCCCATAGAAAAGGAGGGTAACATCTGCCCTTTGGATTCTAATAAAGTAGCTTCTGAACCAATCATGTTCATTTCAGATCTTTTTAGATTTAGATTGTTTTCCAAGGCAATTTCCACACTTTGTTCCAAAGTTAATTTACCTGAATTATCCTGGGCAAATGCTACCGGAAATAACCCGGGAATAAACAGCATTAGCAGTAAAATTTGCTTTCTCATGAACTGTGAAATTTTATCATTTTTCTGGTTGATAAGCTTATTTTCTCCATCGAAAATTTTCCGAAACCTAAATAAACTTGCTTTTAATAAGCAAACCAAGTGCTAGTTAGTCATTTAGTTTCAAGTTTAAACCTTTCTCTTTAAAAACCAGCCATGAATGCCATAATTTATTTAATTTTAACTTTAATGAAATAAGATAAGAACAATAATGTTCGATTATGAACATATTACTGTACAAAAATGAGACAGTTTTTCAAGAATAAAACGGACAAATTTAGCGAAGTTGAAGAATTACCAATAAATAGAGCCCTACTTTTTGGAGATGGCCTATTTGAAACCATGGTGTTCACCAATGGCCATTTTAGATTCCACGAAGATCATCAGGCAAGGGCAACCAAAGGGCTCAATAAATTAAAAATGGAAACCATTCCTGATCTTCAAAAGGTAGCACAATTGCTCAAAATCACCTATGGAAGCACTACTACCTTGCGGGTGCGCTGGAACATCTTTAGAGCGGGTATTGGGAAGTACAGTCCTATTGAAAATGCTCACTGTGAACATTTGATAATTACTGATTATCAGCCTTCTCCAGCAGTTAAAAACAAAGCATATATCAGCAACTCCATTCAGGTAAATGCCTCTCCATGGGCAGGGACAAAAACTTTAAATGCCCTTACCTATGTGTTAGCTAATATTGAGCGCCAAGAACGAGGTATGGATGATGTAATCCTACTGGATGACAAGGGCAATGTTTCAGAAGGAGGCAGTTCTAATATTTTCTGGGTAGAAAACAATAAATATTTTACGCCATCCCTTCATACAAATTGCATTGCAGGTATTGCCCGAAAGCAAATCATTGGTCAACTTAAGGCCAATGGGATTAGCTGTGAATCGGGTATTTTTAAAGCACAGGATTTAATGAACGCAGACCAGGTATTTGTAAGCAATGTTTCCGGTATAAGTTACTTACTCAATATCGATGGTAAAACTTTCGACACTAGGCCTGATCCTGGACTCCTTTCCATTTTTGAAATTTGATTCGTTTTTTAAGATAAATACACGGCTACCCTAATAAACCCAAAATATGCAATAGCCCTTCCATTACTTGATGATCCGCCGCGGCGGACAAAATCAGTCACGAGGAGTCCTTACCTAATCCAGGTTAAACTGAGACCTCAGCTTTGATCCGAGGATGAGGATCATAATTTAGCAATTGGATGTCTTCATATTTAAATGAAAAGATGTCCATAATCTCTGGGTTTAACTTTAGCTGGGGTAAGGGTCTGCAGTCTCTGGTAAGTTGAAGCCTAGCTTGATCCAAATGATTGTTGTAAAGGTGGGCATCTCCCAAGGTATGAATAAATTCACCCGGCTCCAGGCCGCAAACTTGTGCTACCATGGCTAAAAATAATGCATAAGAAGCAATATTAAAAGGTACCCCTAGAAATACATCTGCACTACGCTGGTACAACTGACAAGACAATTTGCCATCCGCCACATAAAACTGGAACAACAAATGGCAAGGAGGCAAAGCCATTTGATCCACATCTGCTACATTCCAAGCGCTGACCAGGAGGCGTCTTGAATTGGGGTTATTCTTTATTTGATCGACTAGATTTTTTATCTGGTCGATCTCTCCTCCTTTACCATCTGGCCAATGCCTCCATTGGTAACCATATACTGGTCCTAGGTCACCATTTTCATTGGCCCACTCATCCCAAATTGACACTTTGTTGTCCTTAAGGTATTGGATATTGGTATCACCAGCTAAGAACCAAAGCAATTCATGGAAAATCGAACGGGTATGGCATTTCTTAGTGGTGACTAAAGGAAAGCCTTTAGACAAATCATACCTCATTTGGTACCCAAAAACACTCAAGGTGCCAGTACCTGTTCGATCTCCTTTTTTGATACCATGGTCCAATATATGTTGTAATAACTGATGGTATTGTTGCATATTCTATTGCTTTTTAACTGTAATGCTGTTGGTAATATTTTTGGTAGTCACCAGAAGTAACTCCATCTAACCACTCTTCGTTTTCCAGGTACCAATCTACAGTTTTCTCAATCCCTACCTCAAAGGTAAGACTTGGTTTCCAACCCAGTTCTTTGTTGATTTTATCTGCGTCAATAGCGTACCGTTGGTCATGTCCTGCACGGTCTTTCACAAAGGTAATTAATTGTTCTGATGCTCCTTTATCCCTACCAAGTTTCCGATCCATGATTTCGCAAAGCAGCTTTACAATGTCTATGTTTTTCCATTCGTTAAACCCGCCGATATTGTATGTATCTCCAGTTTTTCCTTTGTGAAAAACCATGTCAATTGCAATGGCGTGGTCTAATACAAATAACCAATCTCTAATATTATCTCCTTTACCATAGACTGGCAAGGGTTTATTTTGCTTGATATTGTGAATACAAAGCGGAATTAATTTTTCAGGGAATTGATTGGGACCATAATTGTTTGAGCAATTTGAAATCACTGTTTTCAAACCATAAGTATTGGCATACGCCCTTACAAAATGATCTGAGGCTGCCTTAGAAGAGGAATAAGGGGATTGAGGGTCGTAAGGAGTAGTCTCTAGAAAATAACCGCCATCATCAAGAGATCCATAAACTTCATCCGTAGAAACATGATAAAAGAGGTGGTTCTCTTTGTCTTTCCAATGGTTTTTAGCCGTATTCAAAAGGTTAACCGTCCCCACGACGTTCGTTTTTACAAATGACAATGGATCAGTGATCGATCTGTCTACATGAGATTCAGCGGCCAAATGGATAACATCTGTAATCTGAAAATCATTGAAAACCTCTTTTAAAAGCTCTTCATCATTTATATCAACTTTTGAGAAAGCATAATTCTTCTCCCCTTCAATGTCTTTTAAATTCTCCAAATTTCCTGCATAGGTTAGGCAATCTAAATTAACAATCCTGTAATTTGGATATTTTTTTACAAAAAGTCTGACAACATGAGAACCTATAAAACCAGCACCTCCAGTGATCAATATTGATTTTTCCATTATTAAAATAATTTAGAATAAAATAAGTTTATAAAATTCAGCCCTATATAGGCAATAGCATTTCTATTGCTTAATCGATATTTAAAAGTTTAATCTGAAGAAGGTAAAAGCCTTTCCGTTACCTTTAGGGACCAACTGAAAATCAGTTAGTTCTATACTATTTCAATATAACCCTTACAATGCTATACCGCACCTTAATATTGATGTAACTGCAGCATCCCCTGTGGTTACGATTGAATAATCTGAGATTAAAAACGATTTAGAAATAATTAAACCTTAAATTTCGCCAGAATTTTTTTTAACCAACTTGTTTTTAATTTCTTCTCTTCTGCATAATAACCGTCACCATAGCTATTTTTCATCATATAAGAATAATTGTATCCATATCCATAATTATACCCACCAAAGTCATAGGTATCACCTCCGCCTTTAAGACCATTAAAAATAGCATAAAAATTTCGCACCTGATCATTTGAATAGAGATCATTGATCATTAACAAATGGTTTTTATGGGTAAAGTCATGTCTCACTATATATAGATTTACATCCGAAAAACGTAGTAAATCCATGGTTTCTGACACTAGTCCCACAGGAGGGCAATCCATAATAATGATATCAAACTGTCGTTCCAATTGCTCTAAAAATTCCCCCATTTTATCTTTTAGCAATAATTCTGCTGGATTTGGAGGAACTGCCCCTGAAGGCACCGCATACAGGTTGTCATATTGCGTTTTAATGATAATCTCATCTGCCGAATCTTTATCTACTAAAAAATTGGAAAGTCCCTTTTTATTAGAAATACCTAGATATTTCGCAAGTTTGGGTTTTCTCAGGTCAAGTCCAATAATACACGTTTTTTTTCCACTCAAGGCCATCGCAGAAGCCAGATTCAAACTTATATAGGTTTTACCTTCACCTGAAATACTGGATGTTACCAAAATCTTTTTGCATTTCTTTTCACTAGCGATATAGAAAAGCGCGGACCGAAGAGACCTAAAAGATTCTGAGGCAAGTGACCTAGGATATTCGGCCACTAGTAGGTTGGTATTTTTATCACTGTATCCAATGGTTCCCAACATTGGAATTCTCAATAGGTTTTTAAGCTGAATTTGATCCATTACCCTATTGTTGAGGTAATGAAATAAAACTAAAAAACCAAAGGGAAGAAAAAATCCGAGACCGATAGCATAAGTATAATTTTGAGTTTTCTTAGGATAAATTAGTGTTCCTCTTTTAGCATAGTCCACTATACTATTATCCGGTACATTCGATGCTTTGGCTATTCCAGCCTCTGCTCTTTTCTCAAGTAAATAGGTATACAGGTTTTCCCTAAGTTTAAACTCTCTCAATATATTGGTATAATCCGACTCTGCCTTCGGCAGATTGGAAAACTGTTTATCAAATGAATTTAATTTCTTTTGATTTTCCTTCTTTTTGCTTTCCGTATTTAAAATAAGGTTCTGAATATTCTCAAAAATATTCTCTTTCAATCTTTCTATTTGCTGATCTAAAACTTTCACATCTGGATGGGTCTCTTTAACTATTGAAAGCAGCTTTCGCCTTTCCATAGATAGTTCTACCAATGACATCGTCATATCATTAAAAAGCCCATCGCCAATTCCCACAATAGATGGGGCCACAATTTCTTCAAAAGAATCTGTTTTAGTGACCAGATAACTTTTCAAAGTATTGTAATAAGCCAATTCAAAATCAATGGCTTGGATATTTGCTTCTAAGATCTGAATATTGTCCAACACACCCCCAAATTCCGCATTCACATTCAACATTTTATTTTGTACTTTAAAACGTTGCAAACTCCCCTCCGCAGACTTTAAGGAATCCTCAACGATGTAGAGTTGCTCCTCAATAAATTTCAAAGCATTTTCAGAAATTAGATTTTTTTCTTTTAGGTTGTACTCAAGAAAAGCATCCATTAGTGCATTGATATAATCACTTCCTTTATCTTCAATTTTAGTAACTGTACTAATTTCCAGCACAGTCCCATAATTGACAAGTGGCTTTACTTGGATAGCATTAGAATAACGATCTATTAGTGAGGATGGGGAATGAAGCAAAAACTCATAAAGGTCATATTGTCGAGTATTGTCTTGTAAAAAAATTTTAAACTTGGCATTTTCACCAATTATATCCTCACCAAATTTCAAAACTTTTCTGAAAATATCTCGTTCTTCTTCCACGTATTTGTAACTCATGAAGAATTTCTCAAAAAACATGTTTTCTCCGGGAAGCAGTCTGAAGGTAGAATCAGAGAGGATTTTTATTTTAATTTTTTTATTGGTAATTTGTGGGTAGTCCCAATCAACAGCTACTTTAATGGGACTATTTTTATACAATTCAATTTCTTTTATGTTGGTAGACGCAAAATAACTAACATCAAAGTGCAATTTATCCAATGCTTCAGTTGTTAGATTTTTTGAAGTAAAAAGCAAAATATCATTTGTAAGGTTTTCCCCTCCTGAAAAAATATTGGACCTGTCCAGAATTCTAACTTCCGGGGCAGCATTACTTTTAATCATTACACTTCCTTTTACCTCAAACTTCTCCATCGTATATCGGTGAAAAAGGAAGACAGCAATCAGCCCAATTAAAATACAAATCAAATACAAAGGCCAATACCTGAAGTATTTGATAAGGTAATATTTAATATCAATAGGCTTCTCCTGTTCGTCAAACTTCGATAGATCTAGATTCTCCATAATCAAAAAAGTCCTGAAGTAATTCCATAAACAAACAACATCGCAGTAAAAATGGAAATCCCTAACTGTAAGCTCGCAGTTAAATTCTCTCCTGAACCAATTTGCCTGATTTGCATAGGCTGAAGGTATAAAATATCATTTGGCTGAATAAAATAATACGGCGATGCCAGCAATCGCCTGTCATTGAGGTTAATTTGATGGATTTTAGTTCCGCCATCGTATTGTCTGATCAAAAACAATTCATTCTTCCTGGCTAAAATACTTGATTCGCCTGCCATGGAGATAGCATCAAAAATTGTAGCTCGGTTTTTCAAAAGAATTTTAGGCCCTACGCTATTAAATTCCCCCATAGTTGTAAACCTAATACCGCCGATGCGAAGTTTCACTTGTACTTCATCCTTAAAATAAAAATTGATTGCTTCCTGAACTTTATCTCTGGCCTCAATTTCAGACAATCCGGAAATTTTGATTGGGTCTAAATTTGGTATTTGGATGTACCCAGCCTTATCTATTGAGTATCCGGAAAAATAAAAGATGTCCATATTACCTCCCCCACCCCCGCCTCCTCCAGAACTTGAGGACTTTGCTCCCTGAAACTCAAAAGCCCTAAGTAATTCCTGATTGGGAGACGCGAAATCCACATCTACGATATCGTGAGGTTGTAATATGTACTCATAATCCACCTCTGCATAAGGAATAAATTCATCAAGTTCTATTGGCTCATTTCCTTTTAAATTTTGAAGGTAATTTATTCGTTTATTACTTATACAGGAAGTAATTAAAACAAAAATCAAACCTGGAAATACCAGTCTTCTCATATAAAAATAATTTATAATCACCTTCAAAATTAATTAATTATGTACGTATTGAAAAAAAAAAGACATAATTAATTTAAAGTACATTATTTCGGGTCCAACAAGCGATTATAAGCGTTAAAAATCTCCTTTTGTATGGATTTTCTTTCAAATTTATTGATTACTCTTTGGTAAAGATTGTCTGCATAGCCTTGCATGTCGGCCCTTTTCACAAATGCGAACTCCATAGCCTCCTTTAAAGCTGATACCAGACCAACCTGAAATACAAGGGCTGTTTTTTTATGCTTGACCAAGTCTGTGTTACCTGGGATATCAGAACAAATTATAGGACAGCACATCGCTCCTGATTCTAATAAAACATTGGGGAAACCCTCCCTATAAGATGGGTGGACAAGTACATCTGAGATGGCCAGATAATGCGCTACGTGGTCCGTCCATGGCACATGTACTATTCGAGGATGATCATTAATCTGATTAATGGTTTTGGGATCAAGTGGGTTAAGGTCTTGTTCAAAATCTCCCAACAATATTAATTTAGAACGATTGACTATTTTAGATTGAATAAAGGCTTCTACCAAGTCTGCAATTCCTTTATCTTTTACTAACCTCCCCACTGTTAACATCAAAAAATCATCGTCTCCTGTCACAATTCTCATGGTAGCAGCTACCAAATGATTTTCCTGAAGATTATTCCTGTCAAATACATTTAGGTCAACACCATTAGAAGATCCTTCACCTATTACTTTTACCTTCTTTGGGCTAACCAATTTGTTTTCCAATATAAATTCCATTAAAGAATGGGAATTGGGCCAAACTTCATCTGCGAAACGATAGGTTATTTTCTCAATATCTGATAAAAACTTAGCCTTTCTACCCTTTTCTACAATGAAAGGAAGACCAGCCAGGGTATGAATCTTTACTGGAACACCTGCCAATCGAGCGGCAATCATGCCAAGTAAGCCTGCTTTGGGCGTATGCGTATGTACGATATCAGGCTTTTCCCTTTTAAAAAGTTTGTAAAGTAACCACAAGCAGTAAATGTCCTTAAGTGGTGTGATTTTCCTAGTGAAAGGTATTATCTCTTTCCTTATGCCTTTTTCGTTTTTTAATACATCACACCATTCTTTTCCTTCGGCACTTACCATGAGCACGTCAAATCCGGCATTTGACATGTAGCTCATTTGGTTTTTCAGTAATAATTTAAGGGAAAGAGGAACAGTTGTTATCCTTATCAACTTTGGCATTCAGCTATTATTTAATTAAAAGATCAAATATACCTATTAAATCGATTGAAAAATAAAATATTCAATTCAGTCGTCTCGTAAATATTCATTTTTGAGACCAAAATAGTAACCTAAAAAGCTTTACTTAATTGCATTGGGGTGAGGCGGATGATCCCGAACTGGGGATAGACTTTCTTTCCAGTTAAGGCCTGCCTCATTTAGCCCATACTCTAGCGTCAGCTCAGCAGAGACATTAGCAGGAATTGTCATCCTTAATTCAAAAATCCCAAATCCCCGAATTTATCTCTCCGAGTCCCTCTGTCTCCCAGAACCCAAACCATAGATCCCCCAAAACCCTCATTATATGCATATTACAGGGAGTGATCGTTCTATTCACGGGATAAAACCGCCCATTCACGGGAAATAAAATTATTCACATATATTTTATGATTTAAACTGTTAGATTGGTGATTATTATGTTGCTAAAGACAAAATTACAAAAGTAATTTCAAAAACGATTATCCTATAGGAAGCCTCAGGTTATAATCAACTCAAGGTAGTTATTTAAAATATTCTATCGCGATGAATGGGCACAGTTTCCGGGTGTCCTTAGCTGGTCCGGGGAACCAATAAATATCATTAAAAAAAATCAAAATGAAAAAGTTAAATTTAGGGAAATTAAAGTTAGTAGCGGAAGATGTGCTTCAAAGAAATCAAATGACAACGATTTATGGAGGGTCTGGTGGACAAACTTGCACTTTAACGTGTGATAATTGGCAAAGAGGGATCAACATTTCCCATTGCTCTGAAACAATGGTATGGTTTCATTGTGGATCAGAACAAGGAGCATCCTGTACTTGCGCCTAAGACTAATAGTATTTAAAATAATGGTATAAAAGCAGTTTAGATTATTTGACGCTGCTTTTATACCTACCATTTATATTCAATTAATTTAGAACTCACAACCGCAAAAAAAAAATGAAAAAATACATAATAAAATTAGTTTTATTTAATTTTTTATTTCTAATATTTCTTTTTTTGCCAAAATTTGCTCTTTCTCAATTTAAGTTGGAAAAAATAAAAGAATTCAAAATTAACACCTTATTCCAAGTCGACTTGATTGATTACTATCCTCCGGAAGGTCTATTTTTAGGATATACAAATAAATTTACAAAGGGCCTAGAAATCACGATTGTAAAAGAGGAGGGTGAAATCATAATCAGTAAAAACATGAAAGGTGAGGGACCTGAGCAATATGGCTCTACCTTAAATTGTTTAAGTTTCTCGGATGAAGGTGACATCTGGGCATTGACTCCCCATCAGCTTTTACTTTATGATAAAAACCTGAAACTGAAAGAGAAAAGCCGGTATGAATCCCGCGGACGAATTTATAATTATGGTGGGGCAAAACCATTTTCCTACTTCTACAAAAATAATGAACCTATTGATTTTTCATTTATAACGACCCCATCTGGTTCCAGAAAGTTTGCAGGTGTAAGTAATTTTAGAGAAAAAAAATTAATACAAGTATCTAATATAAAAAGAAATGATGCATATGAAATAGCACCTGTTGCCGAAAGACCCCAATATGAATACCTTGACAAATCTATATCCGAAATTTATTTTCCAATATATACAGTAGATAAAAATAAATCCATATTATACATGACTACCTCTTTGGATAACGAAATCACCCATATTAATTTAAACACCAATCAAATAGTATCAAAAATAAAAATTAACCATGGAGAATTTGAAATTTTAGATAATAATAATATAACAATTAAAAATTTAGCATCTTATCAGAATATTACATTAGCTTCCTTTAATTACAAAATTTTCAAACTTGATGATGGATTAATAGCACTCGAGTATATCAGAGAGATTCCGTATGGCACCTATGAAAAAAGAATAGAAGATAATCCAAAATACCACCATTTTAACGATCCGGAATACCATAGGCTAATTTTATTCCACAATAATAAACAATTAACCAAGGACCTGGAAATTCCCTACGGTAAAATAACAATGAGCCTACCTGGCAACAGACTTTTGATAAAATTAGAAAATCCTGAGATTGAAGAAGACTTTATACGATACGGTATATTCAAAGTTACCAAAGAATAAAAATATTAAAATAAACATTTAGCTAAAAAATACTTTATGTGAATAAGGCGCCTTTGTCACTAAATACATATAAAGAATTTATAAAGTGAATATTTAAAAATATCAATTCAAATTCAAAATAATTCCTTGAAATCCAAATTCCCCTTTTACAAACAACCCGATGCCAAAGACTGTGTCCCCACCTGCCTGCGCATCATTGCCAAACATTACGGCAAACTGATCTCCCTGCAGGAAATTAGGGAATTTTCGGAAACCACCAGGTCTGGTAGCAACTTGCTTAAGCTTAGTGAGGCAGCGGAATCCTTTGCCTTTAAACCTACAGACCTTATTAGTTAAAATGAGAAAAAACATAGGTTACATTTCATTTTGGGTGTACTCCCCATAAGATTTCTGTACGTTACCTGTACCGGAGTAAAACTTCAACAATCAGAAATATGATTTTTCTTTTATTATGTATTATGTATCCGGAGTATAATGCTTTAGATTGAAATGGGATATGTTCGGTTAAAAATGCAAAACAATAATTTTAAGTTACAATAGGGAGATCATTATCGGGAAACCTTCATGCTTATGAAAGTATGCTACGCAGGATTTGAATACCTAAGATTGAACAATCTGGAGGATCAGATCCAGTTTATTGTACCTGTACAAGCCCTACGCTAATTTGGTAGTGACAAGCAGACTCCACTGTGCCCTGCATTGCAATGGGCATTCCGGTCATCTTCTTTGGAAATCCGCAGGATTACCGGGTTTCAATCATTAAGGAATTTGGACTAAATATTTATGATATTCCAAAGAATAACTCCGAAGTAGATTCGTCCAATAAAGCATTAGACCGGATGTTCAGCAAAGTAGATTGGTCGCCGGAAACTTTGGATTTTAGGGCCACTAAAAAGGAAATCATCCATGACTTTATAGTTTTTCTCCATAAACGGATTTCAAAAATGACCAAATACAAAGGCTGAAATTTTTAACGGTATGTTCAAAATATAATTTTACCTTCCTTTCTTTTTCAGAACCAAAAAAAAATCCCACAGCCACAGGTCAAAAGGCATACCCGTTCCTTAATCCTCAGTCTGTTACCGATCCCTGTCATTTCATTCACGGGAAAAAACCGTCTGTTCACGGGAAATAAAATTATTCGTTTATAAATTTTAATTTAATCCATTAGATTGGTAAGTAGTAAGACCAAAAGCATAGAAAAACACCAACTCTTTTGGTAGAATTCAAGCTATTAAATTGTTTCAACCGCATGAATAATTGTTTCCACACTTCCAAGAAGATCCTTGAATTGCAGCAATTACGCTTAAAAACAATCAGCCTGTAAATTAAAGTGTTAGAAAGCTTTGAGGAGTTATTTTTCGTGTTATTTTTGTGGCATGGACACAACCCTCCTCAGGGAGGGATTTCCTAAAAG
>Ga0105055_10002122_pt1 | contig 31414 bp, 8 predicted proteins | sample BON03_FD_78090 | JGI IMG/M metagenome (GOLD analysis project Ga0105055, IMG submission 78090) | Freshwater microbial communities from Lake Bonney liftoff mats and glacier meltwater in Antarctica - BON-03 | ecosystem: Environmental > Aquatic > Freshwater > Ice > Glacier meltwater | place: Lake... | reverse complement strand
TTACAGGAAAGTAATGAAGTCGTCTTTATTCTTATTAACATTATGAAAAGCATATTTAGAATTAGATACATTTAGATCTTGAGTGTGAATCTGCTCAAGACAAGTTAACATCTTGTTGAAAGAAAAGAGCCTGATGGCAATCCGTGAGGTAATCAGAAGCAAGAACAACAACAAAAATCGATTTTTTTTAAAACTACTAAAAGCCATCAAATGCTAATTTCTTAATAAACAAGAGCATCTTGTTGAAAGAAAAGAGCCTGATGGCAATTTTTTTTTGAACAAACAGAAGATCAATGCTTTAGATTGGTAATAGTTGCTTTTTTCGCGCTGCTTTGACTGCAATGTGAGAGATCACCACCCGAAGATATTCGAGATCCTCAAATAGTTGGACCCCTTGAACAGCCTGGGTATATTTGAGATTGGTTTCGTAATTTGGTCTATCGAAGGATGTTTTCTTGTCGACATCCGTTTCATCTCCGGGTAGTCGAATCTTCTCTCTTTCCACAGCGCTTTCATTATCACCATCGTCGTAGCTGATTTTGTAGGTTCCGTTCTTGTTGACTCGAATAATTTTACCAGAGAAGAACGCGGTGCCATTCGCAAACTTAGCTTCTATTAGTGTACCCACTTCCAATGGAGGCAGACTATCAGCATCATAAGGCAATGGTTTCCTGGTCCCTAATAATACAGATATATCGGAACTCACTGCTCGTATTTTGGTTGCCAATGACAGACCGGGGGGCTCGAAACATACATTAAGGGATTCAAAACCAGGGAAGGAAAGTGTGTCTTCATCGGCATCATGAATTTCATCAAACCATAAATCACTCAGAACAATGTCCACTTTGCTCGATTCCAAAAGAGCAAATAGTTGAACTTCCGTATCCACGATTTCAACATCGCAACCTGGAAGCTGAGTTAACAATGTATCCATAGCTTTATGCTCCCCTTTGATTTTTCTGCAGACCACCAATTTTGCTTTAGAACAGCTTGAAACAATCTTTGCGTGATCCTGAATTTCTTCCTTTAAAAGAGCCTTGCGATGAACGGATAGACGCTTAATACCTCCTCCGCGCAAGTGGCTTTGCTTTGCCACTCCGAATATATTAATCTTTTCTCGAAGTTGCAAACAATCTACTCCGGATTGGAACTCACTGCAAGGTACCCCGTCCACGTATGTATACATGCGGTTCTGCTTGACGACCACATGCACGGCATGAAACGTATTTGCTTGCAAACGACCATCGTATTGAGGCGCCTCGTCCATGCCTCCCACACTACCATCGTGATGCACATACAAATCAGCGCAAGCAACTCTAGATGGCTTGGTACCATTGACTGGCTCCTGAACAAATGTCAAAAGTGCTGCACTTTGACCTTTGGGTGGCAATGTTGGCATTCGAACCTCCACCATGATCGAGTAACAATCCGTTACATCACTGGTTATCGCGGCTGGGATTTGAAGTGTTAGTACAGAGCCGGTACCACAGCTCAAGTAAGTCATTTGATGGTTGATATCCTCGCTGCTACCTTTCATGGACTCACTTGTACGTTTATGGCACTTGTGACAAAGGTAATACTCCATGCAACTTTCTGCACATCGATACTTGACATTGCGACCTCGGCATTTGCTGCAGTGATCCCAGTAGTTCCAGCACGATTCAAGGCGATGGCCCAATGGACACTTCGGCTTGTTTAGAGCTTGCCTTTCATGTTCGTTTAACTGTATGGACAATATCGTCGAAAATTTACTTGTTCCTGTCGCCACCAAACGCAATGGTCGATCGTTCTTAGTGAATAGGTACTCACAGGAATCCTCAGCGACGCTAGGATTTGGTCCTCCAAGTCTGTTAACATTGGCGCGTAGCTCCTCTTCAAACACCTTGACGTCCATGGCTTTTGTGTATGCTGCTCGTTTAAGTCTTTCGTCTTGTTCCCTTTGCAGTTTTTCTTTGTTTCGCTTGGCGATGATCTCCCGGAGGATTTCAGCGCCATATGGTTCGATGTGGGGACGTTTCTTATTATCTCCTTCATCAGCGTCTTGTACTTCCTCTACCACTTCTGTGCGGTACAGAAACTGCAGGTATTCCTTATAATCAACCAGCCCATCGCAATTAAAATCAGCCGTTTCAAGGACATCCACCACATCCGAAGGGGAAAGATTAGGCACAGCTAGCCAGCGAAGAGCGCCATACAACTCCGCAGCTCCGAGGTATCCGTTATCATCAGAGTCAAACGCATTAAATGCTTCCCAAGGACTCAATCTCTTGTTCCGGATAGCCTCCCGCATGAATGCTGCTTGAGCTCGTTCTTTAAAGACACTCCACTGATTCACAATTCGAAAAACTCTAGCTAATGGCGTCAACTCCCATTGAATATCCAAACGCCTTCGACAACCTATCGTATGAGTAAAAAACATCTCCCTGCTGTTGACAGAATTTGGCTGCAATGCTCGTATCAGAATATTCAGATCGGAATCACTGAAGTACATGTTGCAATCGAGGAACCTAGCACAGTTGCGAGCAATGGAAGCCTGGAAGGAAGGTGCATTCGTATGGGAGAGCCATTTGTGTGATGCATCCATTAACATGCCATATAAACTATGATCGCGGGAATATTTCTTATCAGCAGATCCACTGATTGGAACATACCGCAACGCAACCTGCGTGTCCTGCTTGTCAATCACTGCTGGAAGATGGATTCTCACGTGCATGATACGTCTGATAGTCTCTGCTTCAGCCAAGGAAACTGCTACATAAAATCTGCCCTTTTCAATCTGCTGCAACTTGCCACTAGTCAGTAGCTTCTCCAAGTCATGCATACCCAATGAATCTCGACCTGTACCGAACTCAGTGACGATATCGTTGATTTCCCCGAAGGTCAACTCCTGGTCTGTTGCTGACAAAACGGCCTCTTTGATATCATCATGAAATAATTCTCCGTTTCGAGCTGATAAAAGCTCGTATGCCTTTTGAAACGCACTTTGAGACGATGGAGATTTATTAGAGTGCAACTCTCTGTACTCTCTGGCAGTCAACGGTCTCAACAACTGTTGTGACGGCGACCATTCCATTAGCATCACCACATTCTTCACACGACGCAAGCCAGTCCAACTCGGATTGAAGTAATTCCGAGAGAAATACATAAAGTTTGGGAACTGTATAGGCTCTTGATGTCGAAGACAAAATGAAGACATTGGGTGAAATACTTCATCTTGATCACTTGGCGCTCGACTTAGAATACTAAAAGGCCATGATTTTGGCTCTTCATTGGATCGACTATACTCTCGGTCGACAAACTTCTCCACTTCGGTTTCTTGCTCATTCTTGGCTTGTATCTCTTTCTCTTGCTCCTGCTCCTGCTCCCGCTCTTGCTCCGACTCCAGTCTTTGAGACACAGTTTCCTGACTGTTGGTGAATCGAGATACGTCCACAAGTATATTGTCGCTGATAAGTCGTTCCTCTTCAGTCAAGATGAAATCCTTATTCTTGTCCAGTAGGATTTGTAATCTCTCTTTGAATGGAATTGGGTCTGGGACATTCGGCACTAAGGAAAAACTTACATCCTCCAAGAAAACCTGCAACCCTGGGACGCAACTTTGATTTTCCAGCAACGTATTAAGAGCGTTTTTGCGGAAGATATTGGATGCGTTTTGAATACACAACATGCTCCATTGCGTCTGTTCGGCCCTCATACTGTTAATAACCAGCCACGCGATCACATCCACTAATGCATTATTGTACGTGCCTTTCGGAACATGAGCAGCAAGAAGTTCACGACGAACCAATTCGTCGACCTCGGGAATGATGTAGACACACACCGTCTGTCCTTTCCCAATTCCACGCATTCGAAAGGCCCCTTGTACATAGTCCCGAAAAACCATATCCTTACCCAGTGTCATGACTGCCCGTGCATTCACAACGTGTTGAATATCCATGCCTGTCGTGTGGATCTGATCATAAAATGCAAATCTACGTTCTAGTGGCACTCCACATTGATCTGCCATCACACAGCGTCCAGTAGCTCTGACAAGAACTTGCTGCTTGTCGTCGTCATCGAGGAACACAACGCCTTCGCACCAATCGAGCCCCAAGCCAAGCAACGTCTCCGCTACTTCTTTGTTACTATACCCCGTGATCAAAGCACCGGTGTCAATCAACGCGTGGCAGCGTGGATGCTCTGCAGTAGCAATCCGTCGAATGAGTTCCTGTACGTTCCAATTCTTTCCCACTGACTCGTATGACGTGATTTCAGGATGTAACATCGTGCTCAGCATCTTACCATCATCTCCAGTCTCGTAATCACATCGGCCAAGCTCAGTTGGAAGTAAATCACTCGGAGTGCCAGAAAAACCAAGCCGTCTTCCGAAGATCATATCACCGCCTACAGCTTGCCCAGAAGCAGATATCTTTAGAGTCTGGGCTCGCATGTGTGCTGGGAGAACCGATGTAGTAAGATAATGGTGAATGACATGCGGCTCGTACTGCCACAATTCCAGCAACTTGTCCATCTGTTCTTTGTTGCTTTTTTGGAGATACTTGAGTTGAACTACCTCAGCTGCACCGTCAAACGCATCGTCCTCCGTTTCGTCTTCTTTCGTGACACCTCTAACTACCCCACCAGACTCCTGCACCCAAAACAAGTACCGCTTGTTGGAACTTCTCTCTACTGCCGGTCCAATCTCCCTCGCAAACGTGCTTGTCAAGTCATCAACCACCGCATTGAAGTCAGTCTCACGCAGACCTGAATATCTGTATGCCAATATAGTGAGACCTAAAGTGATGTCAGGGTGAGCGAACTCCGATGACGAGCTAGGAACATCTTTGCCTACGAATGGAACTGCAAGCTTGAGTCGTGATCGAGGCATTCGTGGATCTTCTTTTAAAGCACGACTAGCATCCGCATCATTCAACAGTCCAAAAGATACGCGGTTCACTTTCGCCAAGATATGAGGAAAGAATGTTTGAAGCCAATCATGTCCGAGATTCAACAATTTCTTGTGATGAGACGATACGCGACAAACAACTTTGACTGATAGGAATTGTCGTTTTAGATCCTCCAACTCATTCATTATAAGAGACCGGATATCAATGACCGACTTTCCTCCTTGCCATTTTTCAGCTGGATTGCCATGATCAAGCCACTCAAGTGCACTGGCGAGATATTTACCAGCACTGATTCCACTCAGCATCGTCCCATTGTTGAGTTTATCTGCGGGCAGTTTATTCATCACCGACGTTAGCAAAGTGCACAAATCATCCATGACCAATTCCAGGCCTCCCAACATCTCAGTATACGTGTCTTGAATTGTTCGTTGAAATTGCTCACCCTCATCAATGGCATTCTGGCGAAGTTTCTCCAACTCAGTCAATTTGAGACGCAGTTCCGTGACATCTGTCTCTCCTAGTGATTGCTCCATTTCTGCCTGTTCGTAGTTGGGAACAACGTCGATAGCTTTCACCAAATCTTCGGGAGATTCAACCAGAATAACGTTTTGCTCCCACAATTTGTTTCGATCCTCCTCTGAAAGATTGTTTTGTCTGCCGAATATGATAACACGGTTGGATGTCAGAACATTCATCTCGGCGTTTCCCTTAAGAAGAAGTTTCTCCACAAGTTTTACGATATTGCAATCCCAAGGCACTTCAAACCCTGCTGGGAAAGATCCTGTTCCACCAGAAGGGCACTCATGTCCGTTGTGAGAAGAGAAACTCTCCCAGCACTTCAAACACAAGGTGCGGTTGTAATGGTATAGCTCACATCCAACCTCACATCCTGCAGTTCCATTGTCTCCTCCAATAATGACGCACCGCAGTTGCTTCAACTCGTGCAGATCTTGCATTCGACTAACCGCTTCCGCATCGGAGTCGCATTGCTTGATCGTGTACCCAAACTCCTCCACCTTGGTACAGCTCTGATACACTGGGGAGCTGGTACTACTGCTACTGGTGGTTGAAGCACCACGCTTATTGTTGCAAAACACAGACGAGTACCAAACAATAACGTTATTATCCAAGGAGTCATCTCGTGGATTTTCAGCCACATGAATTTTTTTATTCAAGTTTGCAATATTCAAACTTAACTCTGTTACTTGTTCTGTTAGCTTTTCCGTGGCTGCCAACGAGTTTTTCTCCTTGAGGTAAATCTCATCTGTTAACTTTTGAATTTCCTTCAAATGCTTACCGACCGTCATCGCCATCTGAGACTGGTTTGAATCTGAATTTTGAAATCCAGTAGATTTTGCTTCAACATGAGACCTAGGAGGAACGCCTTGGGACAAGTACCTTATGGTATCCCCGTGATCGATTCCATGCAAGTGATGCTTTTGTAGCCATAAAAAGGTCCATTCAGCCAAAACAGGTACCATGGCTGATCTGTAAAAGTCAAGATTCAACAATGTTATATGAGGTAATTCCTGCAATGCGCGGCACTCGTAACCTTCGTCTACCACATTGGTTAATCGCTTCAGAATATCCATGGCCTCACCTCGTTGTTCAAAAGTCGAAATCTTTCCCAGATCCTTGAAAAATATTCCATCTATTAAATGCATGGGAAGCGACCAGCGTTCACCATGATCACAACCATCGAGCGCCTGCTTCTCTCCCATTGGAAAATTCAACTCGCTTCTTAGTGGATGCAAAATCAAATCGACTTCATCAAGCAACATAGCACCTTTACGGAACATTCCGAGTATCTTTCGGAGTTCTTCGGATTGCTCCAGAAGGGATAATGCCTTGGTGGCTCCTTCTTCTTCAACCACAATGTCAGGCTCACCTGGTGCTTGTAGTTTCTTAAGTGTCTCGATATACACAAGAAAGATACTTTTGATAGTGGTAGGAGTGGCAACAACAATGCCTCGTGATCGAGCTGCGTTCTCCAGTCCTCTCAGGATGGCTTTAGAAACTTGTTTGCTCCTATCGAACTGAAGAGTAAAGATGCGTTTCTGAACGATGGTTGCAAAAGTCTCTCTCATGCGTTTACGGGACATTTCGAGCAGCGCCTTGGGGACCACACTTAACACAAGAGAATCTCCATCAGCCAACATCAGTGCCAACAACGGAGCCACCACTGTCGTTTTCCCTGCACCCATGATCATCTGTTTCACTTTACTCTCTCCAGATTTCAAACTTTCGATGAACATGTTTACGATCTCCACTTGCTTGTCGCGCAGCATCAAGTTCCACATGAACTCAAAAATAAGAAAACGAGGGTCAAATTCAAACTTGGAGTCTCCATATTGCGTCATATAATGTCGACCGTCGCTTAAAGCCTCTCCAAGTGCATGACTCGCTTGTTGAAGGGACAAGACAATCGCAGATTTTTTACGCCGTCGCTCTTCTATATCACGACCCAGTAAATCCCTCTCAAGCGATTTTTCAAGCTTGAGACATATTCCAATGCAGCGATTGGCATGCCCAATTCGATTGGCCCTGAGCATGATCATAATCACCACCTTGATAAGCGTGTCTACATCGGCAGAGCTCAAATGCGGATTTAGTTGCAAGAGATCGTTCTGAGCTTTGGTAGAGAGGACCACCCCAAAGAGATACTCTAGCCATATCGTCACTTCCTGTCGAGCTTCCCTCCTTAGTAAGTAAGTCAGAACATTCTGCGAGTTGTCATTCTTCACAAAGTTCGAGATATGCGCGATAAACGGGAGCAAGTCGTTCACAAAGGCTGCATCTTCAGAACGGATTTGACGCAGTTCTTTCAGAAGGTCCGAGAGCGAATTCACTGATTTGCTAATCTCGGTATCGGATGCATTCGATTCACAAGCCGCATGGAGTAGCTCGTCGGGTAAACAGCTGACTCCTAGAACAGGCTGTTCACCACTAGTCTTACCCCAGTACTTGATATCTTCTTTCATTCGGCTTTGCATCGACTTTGCAACACTCGTAGACGCAACTTCATGTTTAGAAACATCAAATGGAATGTTGGTTTCATTCACGGTGGTGTTCACAGTGCTACTCACATACTTGGAAGCTAGACTTGCTAAAGGCTTTAATGCTAGATCATGCAGTTGGTCTTTGCCAGTGAATGGTTCTACATCGCTTGCTTGCAATGGCACCATTACATCACCCTTCTCCAGCTCTGCCATATCAGCGAGCTCTTCCTCGGTTGAACAGTCTCTTAGAAGCGCCATGAATTTGGTAAGAAACTCAAGATAGTCGAACCCAGTAACACTGGATAGTTCATCTTTCATGTTATTTCTGAATATCTTGGTAGTAGGCAATTTCTCGACAGAATATAGAGATGCTACTGTGTCACAATCATCCACATCAATTATCAAGAATTGTACATGAGGAAGTTTCTTGCTGAGAGACAACGTTATAGGTGAAACTTGCTGACAAGAAGGGCACCATTCTGCAGTGAATACTAAGACTACCAGCAAACCCGCTGCCTTCTCGACTTGTCTCGCAAAATTGTCCTCATCGCTAATTTCAATTGGAGCTCTACGTTTTATGGATTTCGAAGTGAAGGAAAAGTTGCTGTTATTAGCAACGGTCAGCATCTCCTCCACAGACAATGGCTCCAGCAATCTTCTTGAACATGCTAGGTCAGTAAAACACGGGCCCTCTGCGACCGCGGATTCCCCACTAGTAGAGTAACTCTTTTCAGGTGCAGGCAATTCAGGATGCGGTTGAGGAGGTGGGAATTGGATGATACCTCTCTTGCGTTTCAGTCCTTGCAGCGTTCCGATTACTTGAGGGAATAAATCTTTGATAGATGATCGCGGTTCAATTTCATCGGTCCATCCATTGAACACACATCCACGTTTAACCTTACGAGTGTCCTTAAACTCCGGTAATCGTGAGCACATTTGCCTATTACGAGACATGGTGTTAATGATGGAACAGGGCACTGATTTGAGTCTTGCATCCTTGTACAACACCGAGAGAAGCACTCCAAATCGATGAGAGTCTGACTTGGAAAATTGCTTCATATAGTTCCATCTGTTAAAACCTCCTCCATAGCTGGACATGTTTACGCTTAACACCCTACATGTCGTCTGGCCTTGAAGCAATGTGTACAAGAACATAAAGCCTAGTTGGGAGATACTACCATCCATTCGATCACCAGCAGCCCATATCTTTTCAAGAATCCCTAGAGCCGCCTGCCCGTGAAGATAACTGTGGGCCTGGTACTGCATTGATAGACACTCCCAATCACTGGTTTTATTCTGGGATAGGATTTGACGTCGCACTCTAACCTTTTCTCCTAAAGTGCCTGTAGCCATTTGCTCACCAACATCATGCACATGACCCTTTTCTACCTTATTGAATCTGACTGTCATACTTTCATTGTTCAATTTGATTTCAACTTCCTTCAGACCATTTCTTCTCCCGTTCTCCAACTTTTCGCAAAGGTCTCGAGAGTATTTAGACCAATGTTGACCTGATTGATGCATCCACACACATCGATCCATCGGCACTGAAGTTAAATCTTCTTCCACGTCGTCAACAGCGGCATCTTCTTCCTCCTCATCAGTATCGGTGTTCGAGGAATTCTCACTGGCACTGTTCTCTTTTTCTTGTTCTGCTTCTTCCCCTTCTTCTTCTTCGACTTTGGTACCCAACAGATATTCTGGTGATAGATATTTTTGAATATCTTCCAATTCAGGTATCAACCCAACATGCGGCGATTCCGGCTGTAAAGTGAGCAATTCTTGTGCTCTTGTAAGTGCTTGCTGTAAAAGTTCATCATCCAGTGTTTTGATGAAATCCAAGTCATCGATTTTGGTGGTTTCAATGAATAACTCCACCAGCGTCCTTCGTTCATCGGTATCATCTTTCTTTTTATCCTCCTGCGTTTTACCTTCGACCACTTCTTTCGGTTTCTCGTGGACAGGAGGAGGGGCTTCTACCTCTGGCATTCCGCCCAAAGGAGCTATACACAAACAAGGGTACACCACCGAAGTTCCTAGTTTTTGAAAAATGTCTGTAAAGCCGGCATCCTCCACTGGTATACCATCCACTTCAAAGGAAAGCTTTCCAGCATCGGAGTCTAGAATACAAGTGACTATAGATCCTTTACCCCACAAATTCACAATTTCCCCGCCAAGAACAGATGCGATTGGTCCTAAATCGCCTGTCGAGCGTTTCAATATCGGCAGCAGTTGGTCGTCATTAGCATCATACAGGATTCCCAGCTCCACTGTTTCTTCTTCTTTTCCCTCCTCCTTTCCAACTTCCTCCTTTTCTACTTCCTCCTCCTCTTCTAAAGATTCTTTTGGTGGGCATTCTTCATCGCTTTTACTCACTTCACTTTTTTCAGATTCTTCAACTACACTTTTTTGAGGCTCTTCACTTTCATCAGATTCTTCCGAAATTGGTTTATAGCACTTCAACAACGCACGTGATCGATGAGCTGCAGTGGCGACGCAGTTCCCACCATGGTACATTGTCCCATCTGCGTACAATCCTAAACTTTGCCGCTTTCCAATCAGTGGCTTTGGCGCAGGACCGAAATCCTCAAAGGCCTCAGCACAGATACCTACAGCATCATCAGCGCCGCCACGTGAAGGTTCATGGTGCCATCGGATTGTCCATCTATGTATACCTGTATTCTTATGCAATCCCACATTCCCACGAATCGCCTCGATGTCCTTACCATATCGCTCACGAGCCATTAGCGCCTTTAACTTGGCCTGGTATTGCATCTGCCGCCTCATTTTCTCATCGCGAATCCGCTGTTCGGCACTGACATCGGGTTCACCAGGCACAGGAACTCGCCGCCCTCGGCGTCGAAGATCTACATAGGTCGTGTCGCCGTCTTCTTGAATATATCCGGATATACCTGTCGTCAGATAAGACGTTCGGTTTAAGCTGCTGACTACCGGCTCCCAAATATGCAACATTTTACCAAACTCTGCCTCACTGAGAGTCAAACAACCATCTTTAAAGAGAATTCCTTCATTGTATTTTTTTTCCAACAAACTGCATTGTGCCATCGAGAACTTTTTCCATTCTGAATTACCTGAATATTGATCTCGGTGTTCCCATGTAATGCTATCACTGTTGTCATCATCAGGAGCTAGAATGATATCCATTCCAAGATTTTTAGTCTTGAGAGACTCCCCTCCTTGCTCTGCATCCCATGTCCAAGGAATTCCGTCATCTTCTTCAATTTCAACTTCCTCGTCAGCATCTCCTCGTAGCAACGAATGCTCCATCCTCAGAACTGCGTTGTAACACAACTCATCTTGTTTTAGAGAATGACTCCTCACTAAAGCAACCATCGCATCCATGATACCTTCATCGCTACTCAACCTAGAATCCGATATTTCAACTCCCCCTCGCATAAACACAAATGTAGGAAAGTTGTTCACCTTGTGATTCCGAGCCAACTTGCTCATCTCAAGATTGTCAGCCACGACACTTAAAAATGTAACACCAGGAAATGAAGGAGCGACTTCACCAACAGAAGACATAATCTTGGCACATGAGGACTTCCATAAAACGTGAAAACAAGTTACTGTCAGCCAACCTCCACGTGGTGCTTCTACAGTGCTCAGCTCTACCAACTGTCCATCCGTGAATGCATTTCGGCGCTTCACCACTTCGCAAGATCCGGTACCAATCAATTCATTCCACATCTCTTCACTTGAAACCGCAACTACTTCTGAATACGTCTCCCCAAAAACAGACAAGTCCATATAATAGGGCCAATTGGAAGACGAGTGTCTACTAGGTGTTTCACAGGTTATCGCATTGTAAGAATCTGATTCCGGAGCCGATTCAGGAACAACTGCCCCATTACTGTTGCCACTTAGAGCTGCAAGTCGATTCTTCACGAGAGTCATTGAATAGATAGAATGGATCTTCTGATCGTACAATTTGTGCTTCGTGGAGAGGACGATCACTCGCTCATGCTGTAGTAGCTCAAACTCCTCCGTGGGAGATACGAGACATGATCCACTAACATGAGGCAGCTTGACAGAGTAGCGGGCACATTGCGTGGTGAGATCCCAGGGCATACGTACCCCGCTATCTACCGTCACCAACGATATCTTCAACCTCACAGCATGCGCGTCGGGATGCCAATCATCATTTGCCCGTCCCAATGCTTTAAATATCGTCTCAGAAGTAGCTCCTAGTCGGGTATCTGTCGCAACTGAATCAATCAGCCTGAATACCTCATTGTATTCACGATGCAATAGTCGCAAAAGCATCAAATAGAGAGCAGATTCCACCCCTCTGGTCATAAGGAAGGACAGAGATACATGGATTGGATATAAAAAGTATCGATGAGTGATGGCTTCGTTCCACGTGTGATCCTCCCTATCCAAAACAATCTCTGTCGAAAAAGCAAACGACTGGACCTTAGGTCTCACTGGTGATACAACTGGTACCAATACTTGGAGTTCTCCCTGCGTATTACTGACGATCAAAGAATGAGGAATACCGCGTAACATATGATTCGCTTGAGTATAGCGATAATTGCACACAAACAAATCCGCGTGATCCAGACTGTATAACTGCAAGTTGCCGTTGTAATCAGGAAGTGAAGTGAAACTTAGCTTCAGTCTCGGCAGTTCAACAAGGTCGATTGGTGCGCATCCACGAAGGGCAGCTTGAGTGGCTAGAGTTTTACCGTACTTCTTATCCATCTCTTGGTCCCATACATCCAGGTTGCACAGTTTCGTCCATGCCAAGATATGACTCAGATTCTCAATTCGAGTTAACGTCCTTGAAATGGAATATAATCTTGAAAAACGAGGGGCGTACAACAGATTAAGCATCACCATCGTGTCAGGGTGATCCAAAAAGTTTACACTTGAAGGAGCTACAACATCTCCCAAACTAGCATTGGCTACAAATTCAGGGCGAACGATCTTAATCAAAGCCACGAGCGACTCTACATTCGGAAATGTACCACTGGAAATTTTACTGATGTGGTTTAAAATATCCATTGCTTCGTCGACATTGTTCTCAGTGCTATCGAGAATAGTGTCGAGGAAAAAGAATTGACTAAATCGATGAAACGAGGAATTCTCCTTTTTCTTCGTTTCCTGTGATTGAATCTCCTCAATTTCCCAATCTTCATCTTCGCTTTCGCTCATTCCCTAAAAACTGCTGTTAGAAACTTTTATAAAAGTGTTGTAAAATGAAACGTACCTCCCAATGCCAAACACCTTCTCCTTGAGCTTGATCCTTCGGTTTAGCATGATACATATCTCTTTCATGCACTCTCGAAAACACTAATCCAGCATTATCTCCACTCATTCCTTTTATATGATATGTCCCATCGGCATTGCATGACAACACTACCACTCGCGCATACTCATTCCGCCGAACCATATAACGCACTTGATCCCCCACTAAATAACGACCTGTGAAAGTTTCTTGCTCCAGTAAAGAAGTCTTTGGATCGTTTTTTGAATTGCTCATCTCACCTCCTCTTCGTTGGTTCAAGAATGATTTAAGTGCTCTCAGAATCTTTTCCCTGTTTGCAAGATGAACGACACCACATCGACGCAATACTGAATCATCGATCTCCTGGATGTGATTCACTGTTTCACAGTGTTCTGCTACAAGAGTCCCAACTAAACTTGAAGTGTTGATGTACATTTCATAATCGAGATTTTTCAACAGAGTTCCAACTTCCTCTTTCAGCGATTCACCTGCAGAAACATTTTTTTTCGCTCTGCGTTTCTTCATCGCTTTCTTGGACAATAAAAACGGATCCTCATCGACCTCATTAAGAATTTTCAAATTATCCAACAACACTTGAATCTTCTGTTTGTCAAAAAAACGTTTTTGGTATTCCTTGAAAGATAGTCGAAACACTCGAAGGACTGAACCCGGCAGCCCCCCGGTGATACTAATACCATGGTCTTTATTTGCACCACACGCCCCAGGAGTTCCTTTGAACACATCAAGCCACGATCCAAGCTGTTTGAAATCCACAATGACAATCTCGTCTTTCTCCTCGTCCCTTGGATACCCACGTACACGTGTTACTCGTTGAAAGCTTCTTTGATGGTGGTAGAGGCTGCGATAGTTTTCCATCTTTGCAGCACGTTTCTCGGAGGACAATTGAATCTCTGCATCTTTCGCTTCTTCTTCCTCTTCACCTCGCACAGGAATTAAAAGTTCCGTTTCCCAGCTTTCATCATACCAAAATCGAAATTCATTCAACAGTGCATCCGGAATAAGCCCACTCAAAAGATGAGAGGGCAAATAGGTCTCTTGACCACCGCTCATATTCTGTTCATGAGATGCTTCGCGCGTAATCACCACTGACTTTCCAACCTCATCCTCGTTCACTTTTTTCTCCAGATCATGGCTCATCAAGCAATTAGTGCAGTTTCCAGGATAAGGCTTACCAGCACCGCGACGCCACCATGATGGATACGCAGCTCGCCTATCAGCAGTACTAGGCTGAAGCTCTTTCATGCAGAATCTGGAGTCGGTAGTTAGATGCAGCGACCAGAACCATTGTCTTCCGTGGCTCAAACATTCGTACACATGCACGCAACGCAGTCTTCTGAATACATAGACCAATTTCCACGGACCGCCTAGCTTTTGATGTTGACCAAGAAGTATCGCAACTTCAGCATCTTCAGGAAGTGCTGCTTCGGGCATCATGAAGAACATCGAAGGAGGTTGAGGACCATCAAAAAAGGATTTTCGCACAGGTTCGAAAACCAGCGGTATCCATGATTCAGAAGGAAAGAGTTCACTCGGGTCGTAGGTTCTGTCCCACTCATCTGTCAACGGGGGACAAGATGCGTGAGGCTTTTGCCAGTATTCGATGTCATGATGCAGTCCAACCAATTTATACCTCTCACGGTTCTCCGCTCGTTCAAGCAACGACACTTGCAAAGTAGTGCTACCAAAGATGTCTTGCATGTGTGGCATTTTAGAAATATGAGTTTTCAGGGCACTTAGATGTTTGTGACGTAAAGTCATTTGACCGATTTGAATATCTAATTCCACACCAAGCATTTCTGAATCCGCGATCTCTGCAACTCTCCTACCAAAAGAGTTCTCTCGCATTAGTCTCAAAGTTGGCAATCCTTCACTGGAGTTGCTTTCTACTGCAGCCCGAAGTCGATTTGATCCCACTGCATATCGCCCTACCGAACGCACTCCAGCTACTCGACTCCAGCGATTCAAGGAACCATCACCAAGCAGCTCGTCATCTTCACTTCCTAATCCACCTCCACTGGATGTCGCTGTAACCAGAGCATGTTGCATGACTGCATCGAGATCGCCTTGGAACAGTCTAGAACAGCAGGAGATTAATTTGCGACGTTGCTTTTGAAGAACTTCATAGATTTCGAATTCTGGAACCAGTAACATGCCTTCGTCGCGATCTTCCATGCCCCAAGTATGTCTAGTAGTCAAGTACATGAAACTACCCACGATCACTGTAGCTGTCTTGATATTCAAGTCGGTAACATTCCGCATCAAAAGCAACTTGTGGGCATGAAGATCGCATGAAAGTTTCGCGTTTCGACTGATCAAAAACTCATTCGAAGGTTCATTCTGGACCTGCGAATCTAATTTTTTCAAATAATCATCAAACAAATCATTGAAGAGTAATGTGGTGAACTCTCGTATTTGCTCCAGTCCTTGTTTCAAGACCTCGATATTGGATGGTTTCAAAGGACGAGCACGAGACATAATATGGTCTTCCAATAACAACGAGATGTAATTGTCAACTCTAGCGCCCAAACGAGCGATATAGAGAATGATTACAACATTTTGATTGAAATCAGCAGCCTCAACATCACACACAGATCCAGTATCCAACGCAAGAGCATCTTGTAACAAACTGAGCACACCTTCAATAATCGTCACTGGACTAAAGCATAATTCGTTCAATAGATTTCCATGAGGAGTAGAAAGAAGTTCTTTATGAGAAGTAGGAACCATCACAGGAGCTACCCCATCCAACAACATCGATTGGAATCTACCAGGTTCAAATAAAACAGCATTCAAAATGTCACGCAATTTGTTTCCTTGTAGTTTATGCAGACGATCGTCCGTAGCAAAGAAACTGAGAACCAACGGTCCTCGAATATATGGAACCGTCAAGTATGACAAAAGCAACTCCGAATCATGCTGACCCAGAATAGGAAGTTGCGTTTTCTTGGGAGCATCCTGAACCGCATTCGAAAGCGTCTCTTCTTCGTTTTCAAAACCTGGGAGATTGGCTCGATAGATAATATCGTCTTCAGTGAACACTTCAGGTGAATCCACAAAAAAACTAGGCGTTGCTGTAGAAGGATATCTTTCAGTAGGAGGTTTTCCGTTCGTATATGCATTGCCCTCGAAATCCACATCCGGAAATGCCCGACATCGAATGTGTCTGCCATTATAACCTTGGACATCGTACAGTTTTTCTTCGTTGTTCCATTTCCACGTCAGTTGTGCAGACATACGATCTCTCCATTGAAACTGCTCATGGTTGGGATACGTGGTTAGATCCGTGTTCCAAGTACTCTTCCACCAAAAAACAATATCTCTAAAGCATCGGATTTCAGGGTAATTCTTCCACAGGTTGGAGGACATTGGATCACAATCTACCAGAAGCAAATGGGGAGAATCACTTATTCCCGTCTCACGGCATATATTACGAAGGTATTTGATGAGATGAACACTTGGACGCACATCAGGAGCTGTTTCCCAATCGAATATCTTAAGCAACCTTCTTTGGGACGGACTTTCAAAATAATCAAGAACTGCAGTACGAGCAAGGGCCAACTCTGGAAAATGTATTTCAATGTTTTCAGATTGCTCGCCAAACATTGCGACTCCGATTCCAAATCCAGGAACTCCCAATTGACGATTGTCCTTCGTTTTCCCTTTCAGATGAGTACACACCTCTGATGGAGTGTCAAAGGCGGCAATTCTCATGACAGCATCAGCAACTGCGGATAAGCATCCAGGGATAATGGTAGTTACAGCATCCAAGAACCGGCTTTGCGCTGGACTCATCACAGCTGCCATGAAGTGTTCGATCAACCTTTGAAGAGTAACCATTACTTCAAGTTGTTGAGCATATTCCAAAGGTTCGCTAGTTTGCCATAGACATTCCAGACCACAAGCCACTTTCTCTGCTTTCATTCCATTTTCCAGATTCGGTTTCGCCTCTGATTCTTCTTTGGCTTCCACTCGTGCATTCTCTTCTCCTTCGTCATTTTCGGAAGTGGTTTCGTTAGATTTCATATCAATAGCGCATCGAAGCGAGTTGATGATCTTGTCGAATGGATCGACCAGGTTTTTACGAAGCTCTTCAGTGGATAAAACCACTTTCGGCGCGAAAATGCTTCTGATTCGATCTCTTGATACATGAGATTCCTTTTCGCCATCACCTTCATACACTACATCGAAATGGGAGGTGTGCACTTTGCTAATGATGCCCACATACCATACCCCAGTCTCGTCCAAGTATTCGACTCTAACTCTCTGACCAAGACCAGGTGTGAACTTTTCATCATCTTGGTAATTAGTCTTGTTCATCTCCTGTGTCTTCAACTCAGCAGTATCTCGGTCTACTTGTGCTTGATCTAACAAAAGTGTAAGCTCCTGCAGGGACATTTCTTCATAGGCAGCAAGATACTTGTTGAACTTGTCACCATCATCCAATGAGGTAACAGTCGGTGCGCTATCAATTGACATTGCCCGCTTGAACTTCTGTCCAGTGTCCGATCCACGACGATCTCTGCTACAGTCACTATCACTGTAATAGTCACTATCCCCGTCGACATCGCCCCAATCGGAATTTTCGTCATCATCACAAACATACAAATTAGTACGCTTCTTCTTCTTGCGCTCAGCTCGACGAAATATTCGTTCAGATATTTCCTTGCTCGTCGCGTCCAACTCAACTTCTCGTGGTAGCGGCATGGGGATGACTCGAGTAAGTACATGCATGATCAGATTCATAATCAAAAACTTGTCGTTTTTAACACAATGGTTTTGGTTGTCAATCAAACTGCAGAGTTTGTCTGTCTGACGAAGAACTTCGAATGCTTCCTGTCGACTATGAACTCGTTCCGGTATCTGCATTAAATCCACCGGAATATATTTCTTCAATGAAAGCAAATGTCCAGGATCAGGAGATGAATTCTCCATATCCCAGGCCATCAGGTCGCAAAACTGAATTTGGTTTCTCTCATATTCTTGATTCACTGTGCCAGCCACAGATTTCTTTTCTTCCGCAGCTACTTTTTCTTTTTGAGAGACTGCCAAATGAATTACTTTGCCACTAGCCACAATCCCATAGGATTTCAGGCTTTTGGAGCCATCCATCACCTTCCCCATATGAACCAGTCGCTGACGTTCTACTGGAACACTTGTGAGAGATTGAATCTGCTTACACACATGTCCAATATCACCATCACATTCCACACTAACCAACAGTGGCCCCAAACGTGGTAGACTGTGTTTGATCTTAATGGTTATCTTCTCACCAGTCAAATCCTTCATTTCCTCAGCTGGTTGCTTTTCTTCAACAACAACTTTTTCTTCCAAAGTGGGACTCGATTCAGGATAATTGATGGCTTCCAGCTTTCGAGTTCCCAAAATAAGCGGCTCGGGAAGATCAATAGACTGGTTTTCAAACGCCGACAACTTTCCCTGGATGTCCGTGACGATCGAGTGACACTCTTCCATTATCTTGTCGCAGTTGAATTCCCCCAGCTTCTTGGACAACTTGACGGTGGCATACGACAACTGCTGACACACCATCTTAGCCACTCTGATACCGTTTGCCGCAGGATGCACATAGTCAATATCGTTCGAGAGCAACCTAGCGAATTGTGCACGTAAAGCCAAACTGACTAGCTTGACCAACGGACCTTCCAGACCTTTACTCATCAGCAGAAATTTCAATGCATGCAACAGGCAACGAACATACGCGGTGTCGGATCGTTGTGGAGACGCCCATACACCCGACAAGCCAGACACATTGTCGTTCTCCTCTTGTAACTGCGCTTCCACCAGTGAAGTTTCTAAAGGTTTCCCTGTCAAAAATGGTAGCAATACATCATAAAACTTGTTAAGGTCGTTTGGGTGTCGATGAATGGACAAATTGTATACGGCCATCCAAAATACATTATCCAACGCATTCTTCTTTGGAATATCATTCAATACCAGGCATGTACGGTATTTCAGTTTAGGAGGACCAGCAGTAGCTGATACAGCATGATGTCTCAGCCCCTTTTCAGGATCCGTCTGCACCACCGTAATTGTATATCTCTGCTCACTGCTTCGAAGGACAATCAGAACAATTTCAAGACTTTCAACAAGTGCAGGTAACAAGATGGAATCTCCCACATCCAACTCAAGCAGACTGGAACGCAACTTCCTCAAGAAAGACATCAGCTGTGATTCCTTAGGATGCTTTAACAGTCGCATCATCTGACGCATCATTTCTTCACTGCGTGAGAACACATACGCCGAATCCGACACAATGGCTCTTTGCTCGCTAGTAAAACCTGCAAAGTACACATGGTGCAATTCTTTAATACTAGTCACCAGCGCTAAATTTAAAACGGAAAAAGACCATGGTAACAAGCTGGAACTCTCTAAAAGCGTCCCTTCGATGAATGCATCACCGAATGTTGCAATCAACGCAGGAGTGAGCCAAATAGGTCTTGGTTTAGGGAATAGTGCAGCTAAACTTAAACCCTTCCTCTGTTCATCTATTTGCTCCTCTTGTTCCTCCTGAAACATCGAGATCAATTGATCTCTAGCTCGGTTCATGAGCACCGTGTCATTGGTGGCGACTTCAGATTCGATTCGAATATGACGAACTAGGATATTTCCCGGCATCATTGAATGATTCTTTGAACTGAACAGGAACAAAGAACTAGGATCTACAGCAAACCTTCCATCCTTAGATATGTCTTCGTGGAATATGGTTGCACATGGAATACCATCCACCCATGTCTTCACGTTACCTTTTCCAGAATCTTCATGAGCTGATACCGAAATAACAATTCTATGCCACTTGGATTTTACGATTTTGGTTTTGGATATATCTCCGAAAGCGCCAAATACTCCAACACCTCCCTCACTATTCACCAAACACTCCCCATCGGATTGCTTTACTTTAGTTTTACCAGTTCTCGGATTTTCTTCAAGATGCACCAGTTGTGTCTGAAACAGGGAAAGACCATTCCGAGGAATTTCATTTTCAACTTGAATATCCATTGTGATGGTATATACGTTCACAAACGTCTTGAATGCCTGACCGAGATAATCAAAGTCATCCCAATCGAACATATCATCACCGGTACCGGTACCATGCGCCATCATCATCATGGGATTAAAATCCTTGACTTTGTCTTCAAAAAAATCCTTCTTCCCAGGGCTCTTTGAAGCTTCCCATTCTGGTAACGTAATTTGTTCACTGTTCAGCATCTGGAGCTTCTCTCTGCGTTTTTCTTCCCGTTTAGCCTTTTCCTTTCGGAGCTTGTTCGCTCCCATAGACGTTAAACCTTGAATATCTAGTTTGAGTCTTTGTCCGGGCATTAAATGCAGCGCCGTGCTGTGATCAGCAAGTGTCTTGAAGACAGCTTCCGGAGGAGCTGCGTTGAACAATGGATCTCGGATAAAAGCTTCGTCCAAAGACTCTTCAACAGTATTCTCTTTCGCTCCATAAGAACCACTTGCAATGGAATCCCATGGATCATACCCTCCACTTGGATACCCGTCAATGCCCTTTGTCATCGTTTCAGAAGCCTTCTTCTCGGCTTCTTTGATAAGTGCCTGGGTCTTGCTGTCATCCAGAATTTCAACTCCTTCTGGCCATCGATTGGGTCCCCGACGAAAATCAAATGCCACCGTTAGGTTTTCATCTCCAGCATCAGCCTCCTTCTTCTTATGTCGACCAAAAAAACCTCCAGGTTTAGAATCGGGCTTGTCGTCAGTATCTTGGTTTTCATTCGGGTCTTCACATAGAATGTCATCAGCAAGATCGTCAAAGTCATTCTCATAGTCCACTGGTGAATCCTCCTTCACGGCTGGATCCTCCACCTTCTTCGTAGCCGTTCTTGCCATCTAATTCTGTTTTCGACGTGCTTTCAAATCAAAAAAAGAAGAACGTCACTCGTAACACAATTCCCTATTGAAAACAATAAGAAGTTCTTAAACTATCTTTGTGAACCATTCCAAGAACATTAGAGGTGTGTGTTGAGAAACTGGAATTGTTTTTTAAAACCCTCACCTGAAAAATCCCGTTATAAAAAACACAAGGAGTCAGTGCTTCAAAGGAGATGCCTACGAATCATTTGGAGAAGGAAGGGCTTTTGAAAAAACGAGTGAACTACTTTCGTGTGTACCAGAAATTTTACGTGGTGCTAAGAGACGGTCGTATTGATTTTCTGAACGAGAAGACCCGTGAACTGTATAGCTCCATCGTCCTCTCTGAAGGGTTTACTGTGACAGATCCATACGCGCATCGAGGAGATGATAGTCGAGTTGGATTTAGTGTGGTGAATGGGGAAACCATACTGGTGAGACTCATGGCGGACAATCTGGCTATCGGGCAAGAGTGGAAGAAAGCCATCGACGCTGCAATTGCGTATGATGAACGACGGAGACAGTCAAGCTCTCGGTTTATAAGACGGAAGCGGTCGCAGAAACTAGATGCTATTCCCAACGCACCAGAGTATATGGCTCAGAAAGCACAAATCGCCTCAAAGGTAGGATTTGAAGTCGTGGATAATATTGCTGGAATGACGGTGTACAGAGAGAACAGCATGACGCAAAAGAATATGCTTCTAAAGGCTGGCTGTGTCATCAATGCATCTGTTGAAGATACGTTCAAGTTGCTTACTGCTGATGAAATTGAAGATGATGGTTGGGACGAATGGGAAGAGAGAAACGACATTTTAGAAGAGAGCGAGGCCAACAACAGTCGCATTGAGCATGTTCGTCTGTATCCCGTCAAAGTCAGCGGTGTGTGGACAAAGCCTAGAGATATGGTGCTTCAACGGTACTGGATGTCCTTGAGTGACGGTACTCGTATCGTTACTTGGCGGTCCTGTGACCACCCTAAAGCCCCAGAAGATTCAAACTACGTAAGAGCGTCCATCTGGATGAAGGGATATTTAATAAGTCCTATGAAGTCATCAGACAAGTCGTCTTGTTGGGTTGATTTTATGCTGCACTTTGCTCCAGGTGGTTGGCTGGAACGCATGCCTTATTCCATGCACCAAGCATGGGCTGCACCGTTCATTTCACGACTAACCATCCTACGAGAAGCAGTAGAACGAAATCGTTATCTCAAAGTAGATAACAATGCATTGTACGGAAAGATTGCAGCTGCCATGCCAAATCCCGCTGGAGGGGGGCTCGCGAAGCAACGAAGCAAAAAGTTTGGAACGAAATACACCACGGACGGCAATGCCACTGATGAAGAAGAAGAGGAAGGAGAAGAACCTCTGGGTCCTATAATAGGAAATTTTGGTGCTTTCACAGATATGGGAAATCCATTGGACAAAACTCCTTTGAAAGTTCGCGGTAAGAATTATCTTGTGGACCGAATTAAAGAAGAAGCACATGAAGCTGCATTTAAATATGTGGCTTGTGATCTGTTTGAGACGGAGGGTCGAGTCACTAACATTGCTTCGCGACCGGATAATCTCACGCATCGATTGGTAAAAGAGGCTGGGCATCCGTTCATATTTGTTTTGCATTTCACTCTTCCTGGTCCGCCTTTTTACTCCTTCGTGTTGTACTTTGCGGCCAAAGTGGATGATATGGCTCTAGGAACTCCCTTTGGCGATCTATTGAACAAATTCTTGAATACTGACAATGATTTCCGCAATCAGAGTTTCAAACTTATCCCCCGTGTGGTTGATGGCAGTTTTATTGTCAAGAAAGCAGTCGGAACAACCCCTGCGATATTGGGGAAGAAATTGCCGATTGATTATTTTGGAGACTCGGAGACGTACTTTGAATTGGTGGTTGACATTGGAGGTTCCGTTGTTGCTGGTTCCATCTTAGGAGTGGTCAAAGGATATGCAAAGTCACTTGTGATTGACCTAGCCTTTCTTTTAGAAGGTCAAGCGGAAGAGCATCTTCCTGAGAAACTGATGGGAATTGTGAGACTTGATCATCCTGATATGTCCAAGAGCAAGAAACTACCACTTGTATCAGGACCCATGCCTGAATACAAAAGTAAAGTAGTTACAATACCTGATTTGAAAACGAATGAACCACAAGTAGAGTCCCCAAAACCCCAAGAGTTAAAAAAAACCGACTAGAGTCCTTTTTAAATTGAACCAGATTAAAGCCACTTTTAATTAAAAACAGAAACCATTTACATCACCATTCCTTCTACATGTGCACATGCATTCTTGCCTAGATTCTCACGATTCAAAACAAAATGCTTGTTTCCAGTCTCCGATCTAACTGAAGACCATTGCCCGTAGCCTCCTTCCAATACAGACACGATTCTACCATTGCAATGAACCTGAGCCACCTGTTGCAACTGCTGCGTAGCCCACCGGTAATCATCAGCATTAAGATCAATGCCCGAACAGTATTTACCATTTGTGGTTTTGCCACATCCAATATCATTCTTGGCTGCATCAAATCCTGCCGATATAAAGATGATATCAGGTTTGAACTCGTCTAGGGCCGGGATTAATTTATTTGAAATGTTTTCTCGAAATGCAGCTCGGCCTCGAATTTCTTCCGTTGGTTGTCGTGACACTCGCGTGTTTCTTGAAGCTGCAAAGCGCCAAGCTGGAACCATAGGGGCATTTAAAATATTCATTGCAGGCATATCTTGCTTTCCGCTACCAGGGTAAAACTCACCTGATCCAACATCCACTCCATCCTGCTTATCATATAAATGCACTGAGAAAAACAAAATCTGATCGGGGCGTTTGATTTTGGTACTGATTACTTCCTCTGTCCCATTTCCATGATGAACATCAAAGTCAACAATAGCTACCTTACGAACTGTATCAGGGTATTTGTCTAACGCATGCATAGCCCCAATGGCGACGTTATTAAAAATGCAAAATCCACAACTAACTGCATTTTTCAGAAGACCAGCAACACCGGCATGGTGCCCTGGGGGTCGTACGCAACAAAATGCATTCCTAGCAAACCCCTGTACCACTCTATCGACTGCATTGCATACAGCACCGACTGCACGAATAGCAGCCGGGAAAGACCCAGCTGAAAAAAAAGTATCACATCCATTCTCTTCCTTGATCTTGTCATGGCCTTTCATTGCCTGTACACGAGGAGTGAAAGGTACTGGCGATCCTGTCTCTCCAATCTTCTCGTGAAGTGCAAGCACCATATCTACATACTGCTCATCGTGAGCCATCAAAAGAACCTCACGACTTGCTGGAGGGAAATTGGAGCTTACATGTATGCAGCCTTTCAATAATTCAGAGTTCCTGATTTGACTTAGAATAGCTTCAATGCGTTCAGGAGCTTCTTGGTGAGCACTTGCACTACAATGTTCTGAGCAGTCATCGTGATGAAGTATCAATGTTCGTAATGTAGGATCTGCCGCAAAAAGGGCTTCCCGAATTCTGTTTTGCTCCAGTCGAGTGGAATAGCCTCGCTTACCGGCAACCTCTAGTACTGTTTCCCCGCCTCCATTCCTTATATGAGGATTTGCTTTAAATTCTGACAACAATACGGTAACGGCATTCATCGATCCAAATCGAGAAGCTCGATGAAGCGAAGTATCGCCATTGACCGAAACGAGATGAACGGGAGTCCCTGATTGGATCAGAAATCGAATGGCATCAGCTCTATCAAATGCAGCCGCCCAATGAAGTGCAGTGAATCCGTCTCCATCGCCTACCCTAGGATCTGCACCAGATTCCATCAGCACCTTGAGACAAGCGAGACCTACCAACTCATCGGGATGAGTTCCTGCCAGGATTAGCGGAGTTGCACCACCTTCATCAGCTTCATTTATGTTCACGCCGCCACTCTGAATAAATAACTGCAGCGAATCTTCATCGCCGGCTATCGTCAGCTCGTGGACTTTGCTCTTGCCCTTGCCCTTGGAAGCTGCAGACCATCTGATCGGCTCTGAACCATGGAACTGCGTTGGTCCTGCTGGTGATAGCGCACCAGAAGTTTTGAATTTCGTTGGCGTGACAGGAGGCAGATCACCAGCACGAGGTGAGAGTCTTGGAGATATGGGAACAGGAAAAAAGGTTGAGCCGGGAAAATTGGTTGAATGTTGTCGGCGCATCTCCCTTGCCGAGCATACCGAGTTCAAGGTCAGTGATTGGGGATTGACGATGCTGAGCTTTGATGATTTAGGAGATTCTAAAACGTTTGATGATTTAGGAGATACTATTGGATTCTCAAATGACAGCTTGCGGCGCTTGTCTGATCGTGAACCCATCACGATTTTATTCTCGTAAAAATTACTTCAACTCGAAAAAAAAGCCAGTCTATTTCCACCAAAAAAATTGGAGAGTGAATTCAAATTCGTTTTTAATTCATTCTACAATGCGTTGCGCGAAAACGTCACATAAATTGAACCAATCCACTTGAGAATCGCGTGGTGATTTTTAACCATAAGATGGATAAGGTGCCGTGTATTTCAAACATGGATTTAATTTGTTGTTCTAGCAGTGCAATCTACAGCCTCCGATGTGAATTAGAATACGGAACGAGAAGCCAAAGCAAGCAGATCTCATGACTATTGACCTCAAGTGCCAGCATTTGAATGGCATCCTTTCACGATATCCAGTCATCCTGGAAACGACTACATTCGATTCAATATCAAGAAAGTGGGAGATTGGATTTCTGCAGCTCTTTGTTTGTTTCAGGAATTTCTATTCAGACGAAAGTCTTCCTTTCAATATTCCTAAAAAACTAAATATGGTCCAGGCATGATGGAAGTACATATGTTTTCTCTAAATTATTTTATCCCAAAGAGTCAAAATAAATCCACTCGTACCCTTTTTTATCTTGCAAGAAATAATTCAAGTTTTTCTCCCATTTGAAATGTTAATGTCCACTTTTTCTTCATCGAAGCAAAACACTTGTGTCCCCAATTCATTGTATCAAATTGTTTGGCTTTCCCTATCGCCCCATATAGCTCACTAAAGTAGTCCATAAAACTTGTGCTTGTGAAAAGCCGTTATCTATAATTTGCGACAGCAAATCCTCAATATGGAGTAAAATGACGATTGGTGTACTTCTTGTTGTACAAATATCATATTATTCAATGCAGCATCTTTAGTAGGACGAAATCTGCTTGAAAACATTAAATTGAAACAGGATCAAATCTAATATTGGAATGGTACTTACATGACGCAAGTTTAACCCAGGTGTTTAAAACGTGGCAAACCTGCGAAGAGCTATTGGAGCTACTTACAAGGAGACCCTTGATGGGGAACTCCACGTAGGTGTGAACATCTGCAGCACGATAATGTGAGAATTTCGTGCAATATAGTTCTTCGTCGCTTCAAGAACCTTTCCTGTACCTACTTTTGAATCTGTCTTGGTTTATCAGGCATCCAGGATTTCGAAGCAAAAATACAAAACAAAACAGCATCAGTACTTTATTAACATTTTTACTCTTTGGATGAGACTAGGTTGTGCAGTCATTTACTACTCAATTTATAACGAAACAGATTGTCACATTGTTCGACTGTCAAGAACAGCCCGATATTCTTTCTGGCGTGTTGAACTAGCTGTGTGGATCAGGAAATACTTCTGAATCATCTTCGCTATTCACTCTATTTCACAGAGAAAAATGGGTCTTTGATTACTACCAGGTACTGAAACATTATTTTGTTTTGTCAACAAAATACATTTCTTTTGAAATTGTCACTTTCAACAAAACGACTACCCTCACAAAATGGAAGTTAAAAAAGAATGAGAGCTCCATAACAAAATCACTCGTCTTTGAAAGAATCAAGTATCAATTTGATGCGGTGAACGATTCGGCCATCACAGGAGATATAGTGGGATATCTCTTGGAGAGAAAGCAAACAATATCACTTGTAAAAAGCATCCATTTCATGATTTAAAGAATCAAATCGTTAGATATTCATAGAATGAACTAACATGAAAGGTAAATAAAATAAGAAATTTAATTCATCAAGATTTCACTTCACATCTGTTTATTGAGGTGCAAGTTTCTGCAAGTCTCCTAGCTTCATTACCAAACCCATGTTTCCCTTGAATTTGATCTTGCCGCTCATGAACATTTGCTGTCCGTTGGCTTTTCCAGTCATAAGCGCGATGAAGTCAGACTCCTTCATGGTGAGGGTTACATCAGCCTTTGGTGCTTTCCCCTTGGCAACCTTTCCTGCCTTAAGATCAAGAACCCATTCAGCAGCAGGGTCGTTAAGGTTGAACTGGAAGATTCCGTTGATCTTCTTGACGATAGCTGCATTAGCTGGGTCAGCTACTCCCACTGCGATTTGATCAAAGATTGCTTGAGACATTGGGTAGGTATGTTTGTTTTCGAGTTTCGGGTTTGTGTCGTGTCCAAGATAATAAAAATTGAATTTTGATATTCCCAACAACGACCTCCGAAGGTTTAGGTTTTCCCGTTAAAATCGTTAAAATAATGGTAAAATCAAAAATGCATCGTTAAACTTTCACTGTCCATAAGGTCGGACTAACATTTCCCCATTTCCTTAGGTGTTGGCCGTGGATTAAAAGGAGGAGGAGTAATTACTAAGTAGGGACTAGCAAGTAATTACTATCATACAATGCGGAAGTGAGGGGACCGCATCGCATCAATGTTCACATGGATTCGATAGAATGGAACTCCAGATGCCTTCGTCATATTCAAATTTTAAATATTCACTTGATTGAAAATAGGCAGCTAATTCCAAACAAAAAATATACTAGATAAAAGTAAATTGAATTTTCTCGAAGCAACTTCCCAAAACTATGAATTTTATTTACCGGTATTCGCTTCATTGAAACTAGGCTATGCAGCTGAGTATTTTTATTAAACTCCTCATCTTCAATCTATAGAATTTGAATTCCTGAAAATGCATAGAAGTGCATATTTAAAATAAGGATATAGGTCAACTTGGTGAAATAGTCAACGAGAGTTGTTTACTTAATAATTGAATTCAGAATACGAAAATGAAGCAAGTCTTATCGACTGGATCGTTGTCGTTAGAAGGAATAAAATGTATCAAAATCGAAGCTCGTTATATTTCTGTGCATGTTTATCTTTCAGCATCGTCCTAGCTTTCTTCGCACCATTTATTCTCTTCTCTGACCCTGGCTTCTTCTTCAGGTGAGAAGGAATCGACGATATTAAAAGTCTCTTGGATTTCTTCTGGAGTTTTTCCTTTTATCATGGAAGCTACTTTGGCGCAACTGAGATCAAGCAATGACTTAACACCCATTTCGTTGCTTGCTAAAAGAATTTCGAATAACACGTCTTGTTCAATATCTATAAAATTGGCGTCCCATTCTGAAACATTGTCCACCATAATGTTACTCCTCAGCGGTTTTTTGATTTCAGGCATTGGATCGTCCATATGATGTCTACAGAATTCGATCACTTTCAGAAGAACTATCTCCTTCGAGTATTCTAGGTACTCAAGTATTTTTTCGACTATCTCATCTGACATCTTTTGACTGTGAGGAAGCTTCTGGATTACGAATGATAATGTGTCACCTTGCTCTCTACGAAACTGGATTTTATCTTGGCATTTGCTAATTACTTCTTGAAGTTCATCCGACATGTAAATGGTGAAATAAAAACACAGTAGACCATGGCATAATTTATCAACCCCTGATCTATCATTATATTTAGAATGGGGTTTATGAATTTGCATTAATAACGTATTTCGATCTTTCAGCAGTACAAACTCATAATTGTTGATTGCTTTGAATGCTTTCACTTACTATTACCACTGAGGTTGAAAGGAATAAAATGAAAAACGATGAATATCAAACCATTTCTGATTTTTTTCAAAAATCGTAGTTCGCCATGGAGGTTGGTCTTGATAGTATGGTAGAGTATCTTCTTAAGAGAGTAGCACAATTGAAGAGGGTGAATGATCAACTTGCAGGCCAGCTGGAAGCTTGCAACCGGCAGATAGAGAACCTCACTTTAGCTCAGGAACCTGTTCAACAAATTAACGATGTCGGATGTACTTCGGACAGAATAGTTCGCACAGCGGCTTTCGTCGCCAAGGCTTTGTTGAAGGAAAGAGGATCTGCTCCTTGTTTTGATTCTTCAGAGCTTGGCAAGAAAATTGTCCGCGCTATAAAGAAAGGGGAGGTTGATCAGATTCATCGACTCGCGGAACAGAAACCGGAACTTCTCCAATACCGCTCGTTGTTGAAAGTGGACACGTTTGGAATGTCTCTGCTGCATATAGCTGCCTTGAGTGGAAAAAGTGAAAGTATTCAAGCGCTTCTCTCTTTGAAAATGGATCCTCTTGACACTGACCTAATCGGTCGGACGCCATTGCATGTGGTCGCCGCGTCGAATGATAGCATTGACTTGAAGGAAGTGATCAGAGCTCTTATAGAAGCAACACCGCAAGCTCAACCTGGAGAAAACGCACCGCGCGATGCCAGTGGCGTGACTCCTGCGGGGTACACTAGCCACATCAAACTGAGAAACAGAAAGCACGATGCATTGAAGCTGCTACACAAAGACGGCGATCCATCTATTTCACCTGTTAGAAGCTTGAGGAAGTCTGTTTCGAAGCGAGCAAACACTGGAGTTCGATTTAGCGGCCCAACAACTTGTGATTACGGCTGGTGTAGTTTGCCTGGTTTGCGAGTGAACAACGAAGATACAGTCGTTTCTGGTTCCAATCTATACGGTATAAATCGAGACATATCTCTTTACGCAGTGTTTGATGGTCATGGCGGTGATGGTGCATCAAAGTATTGCGAAGAACAAATAGGCCCTCTATTTGCTGAGCTTTCTCGATCTATTGAAGACTTTTCTCCCGATGTGCTTGGTTCAGTTTTATCGGAACTGATTACAAAACTCGAAGATGGTATCCGGAGTAATGATGATTTCAAATTATTCTCGTTCGATAGCACTGATGGCGATGGTCGCATGATTAAGAAATTCAACGCCAAGGATAGTAGTGGTACGACAGCAATTATAGCTGTGACCACGAAGACATTAATTGGTTTCGCCAATGTAGGGGATTCGCGAGGCATATTAGTTACTGGAAATGAACTCACCTTTGCCACAATGGACCACAAGGAGCCATTAGAGGGAAACAGTGGGTTTTGGGAGGCTGAATGCAATCGAATCTCCCAGAGTGGAGGTTCTACAAGGAATAAACGTGTGTACTTGAATAAAGATGAATCCTCCAAGCATCTGGCAATGAGCAGGGCCTTGGGAGATTTAGAATACAAGCAGAATTCGGTGAATCCTGTTGTTAGTAGTGAACCTGATGTTACTATTTTTTCCCGTGACTCTGACCAGGAACAGTTCATGGTTCTTGCTTGTGATGGCATCTGGGACGTTGTATCCAGTGAGCAATTGAAAATCAAACTTCTAGCAATGATTCCTCACAAAAAGGATTTGGACGACGTTTCCAGAAGCATAGCGCTTGAATGCATGTTTGAGTCAGAGGATAATGTCTCGCTGGTGGTGGTGAAGCTCAAACCTATGGTCCAGAAGAACTTGCTAAATGATTTGAACGACGCTTTTATTGATTTAGACTTAATTTAAATATTCAGGTTTCCGAATCTTGAATTGCGTTGCAATTGCCTTGATTTTTTCCACTGCTTCCGGTCCTAATACCAAGTCCTTCTTCTTTTCAACGATACTCGGGATTTCATCAATTGACTTCCTAGATTGAGTGGGGCATGTATCAGTTTCAAATTGCACAGGTATGATTGGATTCAACGAAACCGTTTCTTCGTAATCTGTCTGAAGTTGATCAAGTGAATCGCATTCTTCATAGTTCGTCAAAGGTGCATACCCTTCAACTTCTTCCATGGAGTTTCTCGGTGATAGCCCCCCTCAATTGGTTATGTTATTGAGATGCCTTTTCAACAGGTCCGTCATCAAATTGTTTCTTGTTCATAAAAACCCCAATGCAATCAAAAACAATAATCACAAAATAATCGCGGTGGATGCTGCTCATTCAATAGAGGCAATCACTTCCAAATACATGGTGCAAAAAGACACCAAAACAGGTACTTGATTTTCACATACGAAGCTTCTGTTGAAATACACTGTCATAAATCATTTTTCTCTTCCAGCATTGCTCTTCTTACTAATTTTCGATCCCTAATTCAGATTTTGCTGGTCGAAATCTCGTATTTGAATTCAGGCACATATCACGTGATATGTGATTCAGGTCAGGATTTTATGATTTTACAAAACAACAAAAATCGATTTTTTTTTTTTTAAACAACAACAAAAATCGATTTTTTTAAAACTACTAGTAGTGGATAAAAGCCATCAAATGCTAATTTCTTAATAAACAAGAGTATCT
>Ga0105055_10002118_pt1 | contig 31451 bp, 20 predicted proteins | sample BON03_FD_78090 | JGI IMG/M metagenome (GOLD analysis project Ga0105055, IMG submission 78090) | Freshwater microbial communities from Lake Bonney liftoff mats and glacier meltwater in Antarctica - BON-03 | ecosystem: Environmental > Aquatic > Freshwater > Ice > Glacier meltwater | place: Lake... | reverse complement strand
TTTTTACGGCGCTTATGCTTTGGAAGGGGTTGATGGTATACACCAACAGTGAAAGTCCTGTTGTTGTTGTTTTAACTGGGAGGTAAGTACAGTCAAATAGATTCTTGGCAATGTTTTGATACTTTGTAGCATGGAGCCAGCAATCGTGCGAGGTGACATTCTGTTCCTGGATAATGCGTATGTGGAACCCATTCGGATCGGTGAAATTGTTGTTTTCAAGATAAGCAATCGAGAGATACCCATCGTGCATAGAGTTCTTGAGCTACATGTGGATGAAAATGGAAAGCAAATGATTTTGACGAAGGGTGATAATAACAATATTGATGACAGATCTGGTGGAATTTATGCCCGTGGGCAGAAATGGTTAGATCGAGATTCTATCATGGGTCGCGCCAAGCTGTATCTTCCAAAGATTGGAATCGTTACTATTCTTCTGAATGATTATCCCTATTTGAAATACGTTGTCCTGGGAGTCATGGGCATCTTTGTTCTCACGAGCAAGGAATGATTTTGAATCGATATTTTAATTGTGTCATTAGATTTTCTATTTCATTTAATAGTATAAATACCTCAGAACAATTAATAAAATACTAAATCTGGTCCGTCAAAAAGCACTTTTAATTAAAAACAATGCACCAATTGCTATTTGAAGACAATAATATTTGAAAACGTAAAAAAAGATGATGTTGCAAGCCTCGGTAGTCGTGAACGACACAAGCAGCTGTCCATTTGCGTCGGGGTTTAAATGCGATCTTAAAAAGGGTTCCACAATATGGCTTCATGGCCCAAGTGGCACTGGCAAGACCAGTATTGCTGAGAAAATTATTGAGGCTTCTCACACAGGTCAGTCTCATTCAAAGCTTGGGTTTTCGGTACACCTTACTCGTCATGAAAATTTGAAAATTCATATATTGAGCCAAGAAGCAACGCTTTTGGACTCGTTGACGGTGGAAGAGAACTTAAAACTTTCCTTGGAACTGGTTGGTGCAAGTACTGCCAAAATGGTCATTTCAAAGTACATGGAGATCGCAGGGGTGGGATCCGGCGAGAAGTTTCTCTCAAAGTACCCATCCCAATTAAGTTTGGGTCTTCGAAGGCGTGTTGCTCTCTCGGTTATTCTGTGTCAAAATCCACAAGTTCTTGTATTAGATGAACCATTTGCTTCGTTGGACGATGCAGCAGCTCGATCCATCTCTGAGAGCATTAAATCCCTTCAGTCCAAAACGGGACTTTGCATTTTCATAATTTCCCATTTAGCAGAGTTTACCAATTTGCTGGAACCGACCGATACATTGCAGCTTCAAACGAACCATCAATTTTTTGGAGACCACAAGCTGACACCGTCGTACATTCGGTTCTTCATATCCATGTTTCATGCCAGAGGTGGACTTTCATTTTTACAGCGAATATGGAGTGACTTTTTCCAACTAGTTGCTTTTTCGGCGCCTATGTGTTTTCTCGCCGGATTTCTGGTAGGCAATGGATTTCTCGGGATGCTCAATAAGATACTGCGTTTTGTCAACACGGCTACTTTATTGCAAATTCTTCCAAGTTCCATTTTAGATAACCCGCTTTTTAGTTTAGTTCGTGATACAGTTGAAGGAGCTGGTGAGGAGATGGTGTCAGAAAAGAAACCCAAGATCATAGGCGTGGCTTTGGCCTATGTGTCAATCGAAGTTGTGCCTTTACTCGTCGGGTTGATGATGGTAAGTGCAATTCATTTGGGGCCCATGAAATGGACTAATTAATAATACAGGCAGGTATCATTGGTTCCTCTTTCGGTGGACGAATTGCTACATTGCAAGCTACCAATCAAGAATCCCTCTTATCTAATCTCGGAATGCATCGAACTTGGGTGTGGACGTTCCCCTCCTCAGTTCTTGCAGTGACATTTGCTGCTCCGTTGTTATCTGCATTATGCTCGTACGGTTTATGGACTGGTGTGGCGTCACTGGACGAAGACCATGCTGGCAAACATGAAATCATTTGGAAGCACATCATTGAAGGGTTCTGGGACCACAACTTTAACGGGGGGTACAGAATTGATACCAATGGGTTGGCTACATATCCTCCCTTTATAATGCTGTATCGGACTATTGGTTTCATGATTGTCGTCGTCGCTGCAGCAGAATTTACAACACGCAAGCTATCACCATCACTCTCCGCCAAGGATGTTTCATTTGCAATTGCGCTCTCAGTCGTTCTTTCTTACATCGCTGTTTTTATCGCCGAGTTCTTGTTCTCCAAAATTATGATTGCAAGTATCAACACTGTTGGAATCTTGAAAGATGTGGTTTGAATAATTATTTTTAAAATCTAAACTACAAGCAGAAGTGTGACAGCTATTTTGAATTCAAAAATATAGGGTAGGCCCCCGAACATTTGTAACGTATTTTTCAAAACCGATGCATACGAGCTTGAGGTGGACTAGACGTATTCTGACTCCAATATCAGAGGATGATGAATCTGCACTAAGAGAAATTGATCTTTCGGATATGGCTTTGAATGGACCCGAGCTTGAGGGAATTTACAGCAAAGCATCTTGTGTACTGCAACTAAATCTATCCTTCAATCGTCTGCATTCGATGGCGACCTTCAACTGCTTTACTTCCTTACGAAAGCTTAATATATCGCATAACTCGATCACAACTCTGGAATTTTCTAGCCAACTATGCAATCTGCAATTTCTTGATTGTTCCTACAACCAACTTTCGAACTTGGGGTCGATAAATCAACTGCCAGAATTGAAGGTTGTATGGGCTAACGACAACGTGATAGCTGATTTTAGTATGGTATCTGAGATGCGCAGTTTAATGTGGCTTGTTTTATTTAATAATCCGTGTGCTTCCTCCGCGTTGAGCATGATACTTCCGAACGGCAAAGTGATCGTGTCTCCTACATACGGTGAACATACAGAATTCAAAATAAATCAAGATAATAAAACATCATTGATAGATCAAACAATTGAATCTGTATTAGAACGTAGTGACGGCTTGGCGAGTGTACCAGCCAATAATGTTAGTGTGATCATGTCTCCTACTGGTGAATACACAAAATCCAAATTACATCAAGATAACAATTCTTCATCATCGATAGGTCAAACAATCGAATCTGTATTAGAGAATAGTGATGACTCGATGAGTGTATTAACAAATAACGCTCCAGAAACAGAATCCATAGAGAACCAAAGTTCAGTATCTGATAAATCCCCGGAACGAGAAGATTCAACAAAAGGCGTAAGAGTATCTAATAACCAGGTTGAATACAAGAAGGAAATACAGCCACAAAAGACCAATAATGAAATCACAGGTAAAAATGACCATTTGAATGAAAATGAGATATGTAGTAAAGAAGTGTACTCCAAAGGCAACAAGAATGCTGTTCTTTTTCGCAATGATGGATCTTGGGAAGTTCGGTGGCCTAGTGGTTCAATAGCAATTTCAATTGAGAATCTAGAAAATGGGCAAAGAGTCTTAATTATGAATGAAAATGGAGGAGTTCTTGCAAGTTTTGACAATAAAGGTTCGGGAACCCTCAATTACGAAAACGGGAAAACGTTTCTTTCTGTTTCAAATTCCGGACGCGGAATTGTGATGGACGAAAAAAATGCGGTTGACGAAGTATTTTATTGCGATGACGATTCGCAAGGACGAAAATATTGGAAACATTCTCTCGGAAGCTGTCTCATGTTTGAGGTCACAATAGAAGTAAGGGAAATTCCAATCATTAAAGCTTTCTTCAAATGCCAAGATGTATTTTACTCGTTCACAACAGGAGCGGAAGGAATTCAAATAGCGAGACTAGATGTACAAGACACGGATATGATGATGCCTATTTCCAAACAAAATCGACGAAAGAAGTCATTAAAACCAAAAATACCTGAACTCCATAGAATTTTGCCAACGATGCAATCTATAATATCTGATTTAGAGAATATTGAGATTCTTAGAAAAAATTGAAGTTCGTTCAATGCTCACAAAGTTCAACAGTTCGAATATTCCAAGTTTGTTTTTGAAACTTTCTTTCTTTCATCAATTCTAGCCTATCTTCTTTCGCCTCCTTTAAAGATCTTCCTTCATATACGTAACTAGTGATTCGTTTAATGGCTTCAGTTGGGAGCAGGGGACCAAATAAAACAATTAATTCAGCGTAGATCTTTTCAATTTGTTGGGGGCCGACCATATCCGTTCCAATTATTCGAACATCTGGATTAACCAAGAAAAAAACAACTAGTCTACGGCGTTTGAGGGTATCGTCAGTTTCAAATTGCTTCTCATTTATTAATTTGTGAAGACGATGAACGTGAGAATTTGGGAATACGACCAAACGACCTCTCGCGGTTTCGACCTGCCCAAGAATAGTAAGTCCTTGATTTCAAAAATTTGATGAGAATTGTTCAAATATGGAAAGACAACTGACTTACCCTGAACAAAGAAATCTTCCACCACTTCAGAACGGTCCTGATTTATATTGAAATACAAATCTGTTAATTCATTTGGATCCATAGAACGCTTGAAATGAATTTCCCCGCCAACGCAACCTTCGTCTTGGTACGGAACAAATAAGCAAGTTGCTACAATGTTTTCATGGCTCATACCTTCAACATGCCACACACCAGAGTAATCTCCGCCTTCACTTGGAATCTCATAATCTACTATCTTAGTAATCACTTGCAATCTGGCAGAATCGATCGACCTTGGTGTAACGTATGGAGACCCAAAACTGAAATCCTCGTATTCCTCAGTATCAAGTTCAGTTTCTTCGAAATTGAAAAACATAGAACGCATATCAAGATATCCAAGAGCGAATTCAAACAAAGGCAGGGCATATTTGAACAACTCTTCCAATGCAGAGTACAAACCGAGCGTGTCCCTATCATTCCTGTTGATTGAAATGTTATTGATGTAACCAGCAATCTCCACCGTGCGTTCTCCCTGTGAGTCTTTCGATACTAAATAATCGGTGGGCAACCATTGAAATTTTGAGCCCTCGTAATCTCTTCCAAAGAAATCACGTTTATTCGATTCATTTTCATAATTGGGATTTTTATAAGCAAACAATGCGGGATGGACAATATCTCGAACCATATTTTTGGAATTCGGATGGTAATCAACCGGCGATGCTTGAGCCAGTTTTTCAATCTCTTCGTTAAGAGTATCCACAAGTGATTCCGGAACGGCGTTATCCAGGCACCAAACCCCCTCTTTCACAGGCCTCTCGTAGGCGTCGCTCACCAAGGTTTCCAGGGCAGCTTGCACTTCGGAGGTGTTGGTCGGAGGAGCATCATAATCCTCACTGTCGTACTCAGGTTCATAACTGTTAGCAAAATCCAGCAACTCTGTCATAAAACTCGAATCTTGCACAAGCACTTGTTTCAAGTCATTCTGGGACATTTGATGATACGTCGATATAAAGGGGGGCTAGCCTCCTGAGTTGTGTGTTTCGTCATACGGGATAGCCCCCCATTATTCGTTTCTACTAAATTCGTGGGCGCGATCGGATAGTTTTCGTCACTGGATTAAATTGAAAATTGATAGTATTCTGCAACAACAGCTACACGGAAAAACAAGATGATGATGATGAAACGAGTAACCTTGAGGTCGCTGTCTAGATCGATACCTCGCTCATTTGCCACTTCGGCACCTCCTCACGGAGGCAAGCTGCTTGACCTCATGGTTAAGGATGAGAAAGAAAAGAAAGACGTAGCTTCAAGAGCAGATGTGACTGTAGACTTGAACGATCGTCAATCTTGCGATGTTGAGCTTATTATCAATGGTGGTTTCTCTCCGATTGATGGGTTCATGAACAAATCAACGTACGACGCTGTTGTGGAAAACATGCGGTTACCTGGGAGCAATTTATTGTTTGGACTTCCTGTGGTTTACGATACCAATAGAACTGATCTAACTGTTGGCAAGAAAGTTCTTTTCAAATACAAAGGCAAAGATATCGCCGTACTTGACATTGAGGACCGTTTCATGCCCGATAAAGCGAAAGAAACCAAGTTGTGTTACGGAACCAGTTCTCTTGAGCATCCTGGAGTCCGTATGGTTGCAATGGAGCGTGGTCATACTTATCTTTCTGGAAAATTGACTGGACTTAATCTACCTGAAAGAGTTTTCCCTTGCCAAACTCCTGCTGAAGTTCGCGAAATGCTTCCTTCAAAGGACGGCAAAGACGTCGTAGCGTTTCAATGCCGCAACCCAATTCATCGAGCTCATTACGAATTATTTACTCGAGCTCTGGATGCCAGCAATGTTAACAAGGATGATGGCGCTGTGGTCCTTGTTCATCCTACTTGTGGGCCTACCCAAGAAGATGACATCCCTGGGGAAGTACGTTACCAAACTTACTTGGTTTTGAAGGAAGAAACGAAAGACCCTAATGTTAAATGGGCGTACTTGCCTTACTCCATGCATATGGCTGGTCCTCGGGAGGCGATCCAGCACATGATGATCCGAAAGAACTATGGGTGCACTCACTTCATTATTGGTCGTGATATGGCAGGGTCAAAGAGTTCCCTCGACGGAGAAGATTTCTATGGTCCATACGATGCTCAGGATTTTGCTCAGAAACATTCTGAAGAATTAGGAATGAAGACTGTTCCTTCATTGAATCTTGTCTACACCCAGGAAGCTGACTATATTACCGCTGATAAAGCAGCGGAACTTGGTTATAAACCAGTGAAACTATCTGGAACTGAGTTTAGGAGAAAACTTAGAGCTGGGGAAGATATCCCAGAATGGTTTGCATTCAAATCTGTTGTCGATGTTCTTCGAAAGCACACCTAGAGCTAATTAATAACGAAATCTCGTTCGTCTTTTTTAATTGTTATTGGTGCATGAAACTAGCAATGAAAAATAATGGTATTTATATAGTGAAAACAGTAGGGCTTTGTCGTTTGATATCTAGATTTGATATTTGATTGAAATATTTTCTGCTTGATCCCTTCACCTCCTCCAACGTTCACGTGGACATAACGTGGCCCAAAATATCTAGTAAGGTTTCGCTGAAATTCTCTCGTGAAATAATTAGACTTTAGATCGTTTTATATATATATGCCCGCAATCTATCACTTGACTCAATGCAGCTACTTCTCACACTTCGAAGCCACATTCAAGTCACGACCTCTATTCCGACTTCAACTGTGGCACCGTCTTCGTCTGGAACAACTAGCAATGTAGGTCTTATTGTAGGGGTAGTAGTGGGGTCTTTAGTATTTATATGTCTCATGGTATTTGCTTTTCTGAAGTGTCAGCACGGGAAAGAGCAGCATATGGAATATGAAGCTAGACAAGACGCTATTCACAAAGGAGATAAGTTCAGTGCTGGAAAAGATCCGCCATACGTTTCCGATGACGTGCTTCGAGAAATTGCTAGAAGGGAAAGTATTCGAAAATTGAGTGAGAAGGGAATAGTGCTGGATCCAGAAGATATTGAAAACATGTGATATAGTTTAATAATAAGATATTTCGTCGGCTAAAATTAGTACAATATAGAAAAAGTACAACTATTGTAAGAAATCGAAGAGATCATCAAAAAAGTCTTCGTTTCCAATGGATCCCGAATGATTTCTAGGCTTAGCCTGTGATTGATCCAATCGAGAATTTGCATCATGATCGTTTACCTGTCTGTGTCGTTGAGAATCATGTTGCTCCTGAATTTGCTGATGAATACGCATTTGAACTTCCATTTGTTCAAAAATCTCTGGGACTTTCTTGTCTGTTTCCTTTTGACCAGGGAATGAACTACCGCAGTCTGATTGATACCCACTCGATCGCGTTTCGTCTAATGCATATACAGGAGCCATCACCTCGGTGGTTGTCGGAGAACTCGAATGAAGGTCAAACATTCCAACTGGTAATGGATATGCATGGAAACCAGGGTTTAGTGCTCTACCATCACTCATCTGCTCCACCTGTAATTTAGCGATGTCAAACTGCTTCAAGAACATGGTCCGATATTTACTAGAATTGCTCCTATATTTTTGAAGATGACTTTTGATATTTTCCGTGGTTAAATTGTCTGGCCTAAACTCCATGTTCCCGAGAATAAGCTTCGGTTTTGCAGACTTCAACCCAATATCAAATACTGAAGCAATAAACAATCTGTGCATGTAATCGTCCCAAATGAATCGCGATTTCTTGTTGGTTTCAGCTTCCTCTGAAGAAGAAATCTTACGTTTCATAGATACATTTTTAGTTGTCTTTTCTTTCGTGTCATTAGGAGAAGCAACTACAGAGGTCGCACAAGATTCAAGAGATGGTGTACTCGACTTTTTTAGTCCATCATACACATCGATAAGCTTATTTATACTGGGAGGATTAGGCACTGTAGTATGGCTACTAGTGGCCTCTATTTGAGGAGAAGGATCTTCAGCCGATCCCATATTTCTCGAATCCAATGTAGTGGAACCAGGAATCTTGATTGACTGGTGAATAATTTTCAATAGTTGGATAAACTGCTATATAATAACGAGCAGATTTGCGGGATGTTTAAAACCAAGTGGGGCCTGGTTCAGGCTACGAAGAAAGAACTCGAACAAATATGCTCCCGAGATGCTTGGAAGATGCGAATTGTGTCGATTCACGAAAAGAACGAGTGACGTAAATATTCATTGCACTGTTTCTGCATTAGGACTCACTATATATAACACTAAGCAAATTATTTGTGAAGGTAATTTACATCATTCAATTCAATAGCGAATATTGAACCCATTTGAAGGTAATTAACCAAAACAATAGGGAACGTTTGATGGTAAAGATAGCCCCCCTTTGTTTTCGTAGCCCCCCTCATTGGCGATGTTTTTCTGGAAGATCAACGTTTGAATGGACCAAATATAAAACTTTATAGGTGGTTGTTTAGGAAGAGTTATATAGAATGTTTTTCGGAGGCGGATTTCCAGGCGGTGGTGGAGGAGGGTTTCCAGGTGGGATGGGAGGCGGAGGAGGCTCCGTTGATAATGATGCGTTTTACGAAATACTCAATGTGTCGAAGGAGGTCAGTTCAAATGATCTGAAGAAGGCTTACAGGAAACTCGCCATGAAACATCATCCGGATAAGGGAGGAGACGAGGCTGAATTTAAGCAGATTCAAGAAGCGTATGACTGCTTGAGTGATCCAGAGAAGAGAGATCTATACGACAAATACGGAAAGGAAGGTTTGGAACAAGGTGGTCGTGGTGGAGGAGGAGGAGATGATATTTTCTCTATGTTATTTCGCCAGCAAAATGGAGGAGGACGTCGGGGACCTGAAAAGGGGGAAGATGTAGTTCATCCTCTCAAGGTGACATTGGAAAACCTTTGTAACGGTAAAACAGTGAAATTGAGCATTAACCGACAAAGAGTTCAATATCCAGAAGGCATGGACGCTGAATCTGCTATTTCTGTGTGTGAGACCTGTCGTGGCAGGAGGGTTGTTATGAAAACGGCACAAATAGGCCCGGGGATGATTCAACAGATGCAGGTTAAATGTCCAGCGTGTAATGGAGCCGGCAAAACATACAAAAAGGGCGTCAAGGTTGTGAAGGAAAAGAAGATTTTGGAGGTTCACGTCATGAAGGGAATGAAACATCGCCAAAAGATTGTTTTTTCTGGAGAAGCTGATGAAGCCCCTGGTGTTTTGCCTGGAGATGTTGTGTTTATTATTGACCAACAGGAGCATGATACGTTTCAAAGAAAGGGTGCAGACCTCGTCATGGAAAAGACAATCACTCTTCAGGAAGCATTGTCTGGATTTGCATATCCTCAAAAACATCCAGATGGCCGAACTTTGATCGTCAAGTCGCCTGCAGGAGAAGTGGTGAAACCAAATGCTATCAAATGTATCACTGATGGCGGCATGCCAATTTACAAACGTCCATTTTCCAGAGGTAGATTGTTTGTGGTTTACAAGGTTACCTTTCCTGACAAGTTAACCGTACCACAGGTAACGGCTATTAAGGCAAGTCTTCCTGGGCCAACCAAGACTCCAGTAATCCATAAGGGAGAAGACGTGGAAGAAGTTTCGATGTTTGATTCAACAGTGGAGCAAATCGGCCAAATTGCAGCCTCTGCTGGAAGTGCTTCAGCTTATGACTCTGATGACGAAGAAGGAGCCAACGGACAACAACGGGTACAATGTCAACAGTCGTAAAGACTCGATTTAGTTTCATCATATTTGGACAAATAGGAAACAAATAATATTTCATGATAGTCATTTTTTTACTATGTCAAGGTTCGATTTGCGCGAACTTCAACTCCAACTACAGAGTGTAATTCTTCCACTGCTCTAGCACTGAGTTGCACTTTCGGAGTGACCCTTGCTACCATCTCTCTCTCGTACTCTTCGATGGGATTCACAGCATTGCTCGCTAATAGAGTTGCCAGTTTCCACGCGTCCACTAATGCTTGGTTCGCTCCCTGTCCCTTGAACGGACTCATTGGATGAATGGCGTCACCAATGAGAACAACATCCAACTCACTAGCATCTACGCATGGAAGATGTCTTCCATCAAGATAAGGTGCAGGGAGATCTAATGCAGGGTAACCTGTGATATCGGATAAAAGCGTGTCGGATAAAAGCTGACGAACGGGGTCGTGCCAGTCGCCACATCGACGGAGAGCTTCATTTTTCATCGCCAATGGGCCCTGTTTTGAAAGTTCCGCAGCTTGCTCCAAAGTTAAACGGAAACTTAACTGCCACATAATAACGTCGCCGCGGAATGGCATTGCATACAATCGAGTATCTCCACCTAAAGTTTGAAACACTTTGTTGACGGCCAATGGATGATGACAAACGGCCCGGCCCAATATCACAATGACCCCAAGAAACCTAGGAATTATATCGGGGCTTTTCTGCTGTCGAATCTTGGAATAGATTCCATCAGCACCTACCACCAAATCTGCCTCTATGCATGTACCTTTCGTGGTGAACAATTTAGTCCTGTGCTCACCATGGGGAAGTTCATACCTTTCTACACAAGTGCCCCACTCGATACACGAAGGATTCAGTTTGTCTAACATCATCTTTCTTAAATCTTGTCGAGGTAACTGTAGATTGTATCGCTGGTCATCTCCCTTTCCATTGCCTCCGATGTCTTTAGTAGTAGAATGAACTTTTCGGCCATAAACGTTAACAACAGTGCCATCAGGAAGAAGTGACGAATGAGATTCCGATGCAATTCCGGCGTCAAGCATGTCATCTTGAAGCCCAAGTCGCTTCAATGTGGTAGCCGCTTGCTGCATGGTCAATCCATAACCCTGAGTCCTCGCATCGAAGCAAACATCCTTCTCCAAAATTTTACATGGGATATTTCGATGTTGAAGAGCCAGGGCAAGCGCAGTTCCGCCAATACCTCCACCAACAATGACCACCGTTGGTGTCCTTACTGGTTTGAACGCTCCACTGTTGTTCACAATTCCGAGTCCGCAGCATTGAGAACAAGCAATGGTCCTCCGGGGACGTTTTATATGATCCGTACAAGACTTATACAGATGTCGGTCTTTCTTTGAAGGTTTCCCCTTTAAGGAACCCGTCGACATGCATCGAAGACAACCTTGAATCGTCATCAAAAAAATATTTTGGGAGGATTTAAAATTTAAAAAACGGATTTTTGAATTTTATCGACGGGAAGGCGGCAAAGGCGGAGGTCGCTGTTGTAATTTAGCAGCTGATATAGTTTGACCAGTGTGCGGATTATAATAGTAACCTCCTCCCACATCCTTCCACAACGGTCCAGGGTCTACAATCTGACCAGCTTGTTTGTTAAATCGCATGGACATCATTGCGGGTCTTTGAGGACGTTGAGGTCTAGATGGAGGAACTTGTCGCGCGCCATTGAATGAAGGATTGGAAACTGCAACTGTGGCGTTGTTAGGTCCTCGTGACATAGGGAGGGCTGGAGCTGCACTTCTCATGTTCAACGAGATGCGTTTCAGAGAACTCGTAGACATTTGCTTGATGCGACTTGGTGGCAAAGCAGGCACGGAGTTTGGAGAAATAAACTTGGGATCTGGGTTATTGTTGGTATTCTGTGCGGCAGCATTAGCGATGATCTCTTCCCTGACTTCCAAGAAACTATTAGCCCGTACTCGATGATAATGATCCACTTTGTTCCAAAACAAGTAAATCCTCAACAGACGAAGCACTTTGATAACGGAAGTAAGAATAATTGTGATTTGGAAGGCATCTACATTTCCAGATGTATTTTGAAATGTAAGTGCGGCATCAACAACTAAGGTCATGAACGCAGCTGCGTCGTACCAACCTGCCCACGTGCAATCTAGTTTCCCATTCAAAGTGGTTGGAATCAAAAAGATCATCTGATAGAAAAACAGAAACATGTAGACCGTCAAAATTACAGAACCAATTGCAAGAAGACCTGCAGAACTGGTGGTTTCCTCACCAGTAACTTGAAATGCACAGATATAGCTAGTAGAGAAGAAGTCAATCAAAAACCAGGCTAAAAGCACGTTGCGATCACACAAAAAGAGAACAGCGGAAGACTGGACAAAGGAAAGCTCCTCATCTTCTTCCTGTTCATAAAACGACGTGGTAAGACTCGGTTGCTTCTGTAGCTCGAATTGCGATACTTGCGGTGACGAGGGAGCTCCTTTGGTATCCAGTTGACGCATACTAGGGGTTTGCGATTGAAGAAGACTGCTCATAGCGCTCTTGCTGCCGGTTGGACTATTCATTGTAGGACTTAGAGCATTGGTTTGCAAAACAGAAGTTGCTCCAGCTAATCTCTTCAATCCTTGGCCTTGGCCACGATTCACGACATATCGAAGAAAAAAATCGACAATAGCGGAAATTCGGAATACCACTGACATCAGCACTAGAACCATTAAACAAATGTAGACATCCCTGTTTTCATAACTGTATAACCGAATAAAATTATCTCCAGTTCGAATGGCGCACTCCAACACACTATAATCTGTTGGATTGCACATGATGTAACCACTAAAATCATTGATAAGGGTACCCACGAAACTCCAGTACGAAAGCATGACATATGGCACCCAACTCATATACACTGGAAGATCATCAACTTGAACAATAAATCCGTTGAAAAGGGCTCCAGCACAAAGTAATGCGATTTGCACTAGAGCAGCGGTTCTCAAGTCGTCACGATCTACTTCAATAAGTACATTTTGGCAAATACATACGTAAGATGTGAGGGTCATGATCAACATATACATGAGAAATCTTTCAATATCAGGATTCAATCCACCCAACCAGTAAACTGGAACTGCAAAGGCAAGTCCTTCAACCGAAGATGTGACTGCATCTCGCATGAACTGAGACATCATGAATGCAATCCATGCTCGGAAGGTACCTGCATCACTTTCATGATCAAACATTGCCTTCTCTCCAAGGTATCGATCACCTACAAAAGTACCTTGTAGAAACGTCATGGTCGCGACTGCTAGATACGCTAGTGCAGTTTTGGATTGGTATGTGTCAATGCCTCTAAAAACAAGTCCCACAACAACTCCACCAACTAGTGAGAGCATGAAGGTGACATGAAGATCGAATCCTCCTCGTTTGAATGTACGAGAAAGTAAAACCCAGGAAAGGGCCGCATCTGATGATGGCATGCTCCACGACCATCGACCTTCAGCCAACGAATTCTCGATCAAGACTTCTTTCAATTGAGCTGCCAAGTCATCCGTTACATTGGTGACTTCAGATTCCATCTCGTCTTGAATTCTACGACCTAATGGCCCTGCGGCGAATTTCTTCTCGTAGTTGTCTACTTCATGCGGAGGACAACTCTGCAGTAAATCCAGAATATCATTGGCAATGTTGGTGGTAGTTGCAGGTAAACCAAAATGATCCTTGGAGTCCTCCGGATTGCCCGAAAACACCACTCGACCTGCCACCAGAAACGAGAGACTATCGAAAAACGAAAAAATTTCCTTTCTTGGCTGATGAATGGTCATGAGGACATTCACTCCCGCCTGATGGGCAAGAGTATGAAGACATCTTACTAGTAACAGAGCATTTGTACTATCAAGACCCGATGTAGGCTCATCAAGCAGCAGTACCGCAGGAAGCTTCAACAACTGCGTTGCAACACTGACACGTCTTCGTTGCCCTCCAGAGATGCCTCCCTCCACGGTGACTCCACCATCACCACACTTTGTGTCGGCACAGCTATCCAACTCAAGCAATCGAATGACCTGCCACACACGACGAAGTTTAGCTTCTGCTTTCATGTACTGTGGAAGCATCAGCCATGCTGCGTGAGTTAAATGCTCGCGAACCGTAAGACGTGGGAACAGAACATCCGTTTGGCGCACGTAGCTGGAATTGTGTTTTAGCCACTCTGCAAGAAAGGCGGCATTTGCGTGTTGAGAATCTACTCCATTGATGTAATGATGGCCCAACATGGAGCCGTTTTCTCTCGTCAGCGCCAACAAGTCGAGCAATGTAGATTTTCCCGAACCGGACGGGCCCATAAGAGCATGAACCTTTCCTGGGGCAAATGCAAGAGAAACATCGTGCAAAATTTTGTAGGGATGGCCACCACGAGACCTAGGTGGAGCAGAGTAGCTCATGTTTTCAACCATAATATGGATTCGACGATATGACTCAGTGCTAGTTGCCTCATTCAATAACTGCTGTTGGACTTCTTCGGTGCCTGTGAAAGTGTCAATGGACTTGATACGTTGCCAGTAGCCACGAACAAATCGATCAAATTTAAAGACTTGAATGACTGCAAGAAAGAATGCGATATACCACGCTATGAGTACCGCAATGCCATATGCAACAACAACGGTATTGTAACAAGTGGTCCACTTGTCCTGAACTTCGAAAGGGATGATTTTAGTGGCGCAGTTCTCATTGCATAAAAAGGTGCTGCAAGTATCTGCACGAAGATTATTTCTGACCTTGGAGATATCACCAGGCAGAGACACAACATTGTCTCCGGTACCATTTGTAGAAACAAATGCGACAATCGCATCACGTACGGTGAGTCCATTGATTTTCACAGTAGCCCAAACAGAATAGTCCCTTTGGACTTGAACTGAACCTAGGCTTCCCACAGACTGAACTTGCGGTGCGAGATTATAAACAGACGTGGCTACTATATAACCAGGTTGTCCACAGGGGGTAACGAAGAAATAATGATTGTCAGAATCACCATTCACAGCAGCAGCGTCTTCCATGTCGGAACGCATTGCCTGTCCATATGATTCAATGTATGAAATGGCACCAGTGGCATACGCAACATCGTCGGGATACAGATCAGTCTTCCCAGAATCCAATGTCTCGAGAAAGTATAGTTGAACCAAATCGTAAAGACTTTGAAAGATGAGGAGTTTCGCTTTCGATAGAAACGGTAAGACTTCCTTGGTGTAGAGACACTTGTATAAATTTTTTGGATCATTGGACCAAGATGCCGTACAGTTTTTATTTAATGCTGCGTTTTGAATCCAGTCTAAACTCTCGCTCTTAAGCATCGAATCGACCACAAAAATATCTTTGATATCCGCATCTTTTTTAGGGGAAAAACTCTCTGTGTTGATTGCCCATGGAGAATCCAAGATTCCAACAACAACAGGAGCATTGGTGTTGCTTGATCGTTGTTCGGGCTCAAAAGCTTGCTCGATTTCCTCTCGAAGTTCGAGCATCAAATCTGGTAGTTCTTCAATTAGTTGCGTGACAGCCTGAGTAGAACCTAAAGTTCCTCCAATGACGATTTTATTCGAGTAAGTGATATTGAATTTATACGCCATGTCAATCAAAACTTCCCGAGCCATATAATAACCTTTGAAACGGTCAGTACCTTTCGAATCTCCTTTCCCTAACCACCAATCCAAGGTACATGATGGCACGTATATTCGTTTGAAGCTCTTAAAATAATCGTCTTCATGACAAAGAACAGTTTGAGGGGTCACTGCATCAAATTCGCTCCACCAGCTGCTAGTACACACTGCGCGGGAAGCCAGACACCTGCCTTTTGCTTCATCGATATCCTCAACCCCAGTAATCTCTCCCAGAAAGTTATTTCCATCCAATCCATCGCAAATGGTTCCTCCAGAAGTCTGGGACTTTGATGCCCCAGAACACAACTCATCGCAACTGCTTCCTGAACAAATGGGACCTTCTCCAAACCAAATAATTGTATCGTAATCCACTTCACCCAGATCAACTCGTTTTTTCAGAGGAGGTTGGTCAAAGTAGTATCCTACTTTCGACCCATCTGCACAGGTGGAGTTCTGAAAGTTGCGGTTAATGAAGGTATCCGAAGTTCGTGTTCGCGTTTCGTTGATGAAGTTTAAAGCCAGCTTGTACTTCCCGTCACATTTTTTACTTGGGTCTCTTGCTGATGCTCCATTGCAGAGGGCAAGAAATGTCACAAGAAACGCAGCACTAGGCGTCCACATACTAAAATGATTTTAAATTGCGTATGAGGTAATCCACGCCTAACTAGACAATTAAAAAGTGTGTACCAGTGTCTACACAAGAAATTGCCGGAATCAGTAAAATAGCTATCTTTACTATATGAAACACACGTGGTCTTGTAAACAGGTTTTTGTGCCGTGAAAGTACAACGCGAGCGAACAAGTTCAATTTTCGTTCGTAAAGAAAAGTCGAAAGATCTTCCACCATGACGATTCTATTTTAAAAAATATATTCTAATCTGTTTCATTTATAAATACCGGCGACGCTTGTTCGCGTGTGGCTAGGTTATGTATCAAAAAAGATCCCATAGGCTGCAAGCGACAAGCACATATAAAACACTTCACAGCAGAATACGGAAACGGAAAGGAGATTGATTTTTCCGACAAGAGAGTCTGCAACCCGCATTGAACACATATCATAACCCCGGTACTCATAGATTTCAAAACTTTGAGTGTAAACATGTCACGCATCCACAATTCTCCTATTTGAAAGCCAAGGGTATTGCCACACGTGTATTCTACAGCAGGAAACTCAGCTCCTCGTGATTTGGTTTGCAAGTTCCTATTTTCAAAATTAGAAACGTCATCGGCGGTTCCAAATTTAATAAAAGCTTCCTGAATGGTATCACGTTCTTCGTCTTCGCCCAAGTGAAATCGATGGACCAACTGCGCGCCTATGTCACACCAACTCAAAATGGCCTGTTTTTCTATTTCAAGACTATCGGACAAACACAACTTTAAAAAACTAACAACCCAGTGAAGTTGGCGACACTGTTTCCATATGATCATTTTCGCCACTTCCTCCCTCTCTAATAAACACTCTGATATTTTACCACTGGAACTATTTATTAAAGCTGTACCAATACATCCTAGAATATCGTTAGCTCTCGTTTTAGAAGTACTATCAAATTGCTGATCCAACATGCGACGAAACTGTTGTAGAAGGTCTTCACTCCAGGAAATAGAAAATACAATATCTGTGCAATACAATTCCTCGGATTCGTTGTAATTCAGCAATAGTTGTGCCACAACAGACTTCAAATTGGTTTTTGTAGAAGTAATAGCCGATAATATAGCAAAAGGTTTTAATATACGCACATTATGAACGGCGAATAGGGAATTTGGATAAAACCCTGACACCAATACAACACTAGAGGAGGGCGACACAGCCAAACCATTTGCGGCATGACGACCGCTTCTTGAAAAAGGATACTCTTCAGTAACATGCGTACTAGTGACATCAATGGGATGACCTTGATCTCCCCATTTCCAAAAGTGAGGTCTACCGTCAATGGAGTTTGCCACAATCAAGTCCCGTGAGATCCAATCAACACCAGCGAATACACCCGATGTATCAACGCATTGAACCATAGCGTCCAGCTCACTGTAATCCTGCCACCAAAAGAGAGAGTTTCCTTGACACACTATCACGGCAATTCCCTTTACAAGTATTCGGTTTATGGGAAAGGAGGGACCCGGCGTTTTAACAGTTATTTCAGATGTGCTTGCACCAAATGAAGACAGAACAACACTACCATCACTATACCCAACCAGAAACAATGTCTTATCTACCCATGCAACGCTTGTCGCTCCAATATTTGGGGCAAATTTTCGAACATATCTCAACACGCAGCTTGACTTTTCAGAGCAAGTCATTGGCGCTTTGACATCCCAAATTGTAACAAGTCCATCCAGATGACATCCAACTATCATGAAATTTTCGAACAAATCAATGCAAATTGGTATTGATTGTTTTAAAGTGCCAACTGGATCATGTGGGGGCAGGGGGTTACGTAGAGGAGGAAAAGTCAACATTTGTTTCAGCAATGTTTCGCCATGAAGCCCCGGTCCATGTTGGATTCTCACCAGAACGAAATCTGCATTTTCCAGCAGAATTACACCAATATCCTGATGATTCCAAGCCACCGCTTGAACTGGATTATTCAGTGACTCTGTTTTCCCTCCAATCGCAGATCCTTTAAAACTCTTTTGTCTCTCTATGTCAAACAATGGCGTGTTCGGAGTATGAGAGTATGGACGTTTGGCATCGGTTTCTGAAACGAAAGCAAGTCCTTGCTCTGAAAATAGTGGGGAGGGATATGAAGCACGCCCTTGGCATCGAGCACCATATGGTCGATAAACGACGACAGTATTTCTCAAACACAGGCTAACTATTCCAGAGGCCAGCCATTGTAAGGCAAATGGCTTGTCACTCTTGCATCTCTCCCCTCTCTGCTGCACCTGCCATTCTTCCAAATGAACCCTGCCGTTCTCCATACTTGAAAATTTAAAATCTGCGGACCGTACCGCCCGATTCTCGAAAGGACGGGGACCTAGCCTCAAGAAACCCACGCGAGGTGTGTACTTCCGTTGATGGCACCACGTATCCACGGTAATCTGAAAAGATCTATAAGCAATTTCTATTCGAGCTATGCACCGGACAAAATAAATGAAATAGACACTGTTTTAGAACATTTTCGCGGTAGGGAGGATGACCTTGTAAAAACGTTGGAGAAGAAGTACGATGTCGAGTTTCGATCAGACGGGTCCTTTATCTCAACAGCAGATGAGGGATCTTCCGAGTACGAAACGAACTCTGATGAATATGACGAGGACGTAGTGCGAGAGGCAGAGCGACAACATAAGTTCAGCCACCAGGATGAAAAAGGAAAAGCACGCGATTTGGCTGCTGCGGCCGCTGCCATGATCAGATCCAAACCTAAGAAGTTAAATTCTAGACTAAGTGAAGATCGTAAAAAGTTAAAAGAAAAGGAAGATGTTTCTAGAACGCAGCCTTGGAAAAATGCACGAGCTAGTGTTCAACCTGTGCCCCTAAGCAAACCCAAGCGCCAATCTAAACGAGCCAGCAAGAAGTCAGGTGAATCTACCATATCCAAAAACAAGCACGTTGAAAGAGTTGGGACAAATGTGTGGGTACCAGATGTTGATGAAGCTTGGATGTCGGGTACTGTGACAGAGGTCAAGGATATGAACATCATAAGAGTGAAGCTAGAGGGTCGCAGAGGAACCGAAGAGTTCAGATCAGATGATGTAGAACCTATGTTGAGTGCTAAGCAGCATTTGCTTGAGGTTGAAGACCTTACCAATCTCCCTGCTTTGCATGAACCAGCGCTTCTTCAAGCCCTTCACGACAGATTCAATGACGACCGTATATACACTTTCACAGGACCCATTCTTTTGGCAGTGAACCCGTTCAAGCAAGTGGATCTGTATAGTGCCAAGCAAGCTAGAAAATACATGGAATCTAGTATAGGGTTTAGGTCGAAAAAATCAGGTGGATTGGAATCAGTGAATTTGCCTCCTCATGTTTACAAGCTAGCCGACGATGCCTATCGCTCCATGCGGGATTTCAACGGAAAAAACCAATCTATACTCGTCAGTGGCGAGAGCGGTGCAGGAAAGACAGAAACCACCAAGATCGCTCTCAACTATCTTTCTCTTGTTAGTCAATCTCACAAATCAGGAGAGAACACTGCTAATGTTTCTTCCCGTATTTTGCAGGCCAATCCAGTTTTAGAAGCATTCGGCAATGCAAAAACCCTCAGGAACGACAATTCATCTCGTTTTGGTAAACTCATTCAAGTTGAATTTGACGAGAAGAAGGGAACCATCAAAGGCGCGTTTGTGGATACATACCTTCTTGAGAAATCTAGAGTAGTGTGTCAAAACCCTGGTGAAAGGAATTACCACATCTTTTACGAATTAGCATCGGGCTCAAGTTCAGAACAAAAGCAAAGATGGAATTTTCCAAAATCACTGAAGAATTGCAACTACACTACAGGGAGCTCGTCGAGGTCAGACATCGACGATCTTGCTCAATTCCAGGCCACGCTAAAAGCCATGCGAATTCTGAATTTTAGCAACGCCGATATGGATACGGTATTTAAAACCGTAACAGCGATTCTTCATATAGGAAACATTGCGTTTAAGGAGAAGCAGATCACTGGTGGGCTTCTTGCTACTCGTATCACCAACGCAAGTGAATCGCTTGATGTCGCTGCAAAACTATTGCAAGTGAGTTCAAGTGCGATGGCCAGTGTGATGACAACAAGGAATCTCAAGATAGCAAGCGAGCAGGTAGTGAAGCCGTTAAACCACCAAGAGGCCATGGACGCTAGAGATGCGTTGGCTACCACTCTGTATGAACGTATGTTTGGATGGATTGTATGGCGAACAAACCTAAGCATTGGAATGGACGAGAAGCAATATGCAGCAGTTATCGCCAAGCAGGCACAGCAGCAAAAGTATAAGGAAAGGAGAGCTAGACGAGGAGAGAAATCTGACGAAGAGGAAGAAGAAAGTGAACTTGACGAAGCTTCCAACATCAAAATGAGTCTCAATCGAGCGTTTGCTCAGGTTTCAAGTATTGTTTCCAAGGGTAAACCTACTCAAGAAATTGCAAAAGACTACTTGATCGGGTGCCTGGATATATTTGGTTTTGAAGTGTTTGAGTTCAATTCTTTCGAGCAACTCTGTATCAACTATTCAAATGAAACACTTCAGCAGCAGTTCAACGAATTTGTGTTCAATGCTGAACAGCTCGAGTACGAAAGAGAAGGTATTGACTGGACCTTTGTGAAGTTTCCCGAGAACAGTAAATGCATCGAGATGATTGAAGGTAAACCTATCGGATTGATGACACTTGTTGACGAAGAGTGTTTATACCCTCAAGGCAATGATGCCAGTCTGGCCAAGAAACTCCATTCAAATCTGAGTAAACGTTTTCCTGATCATTTCCTAATCAGTCAGAGTGATCGGGCACGCCTGTCGTTCACTGTCAAGCACTTTGCAGGGAAGGTCACATACTATACCGATGGATTCTGCGTCAAGAACAAAAATGAGCTACAACAAGAGGCAGTGGATCTCATTCGGTCATCCAAGTGCTCGTTGATCTCAATATTACTACCAGCAGACTCGGAAAAGGCTGCTGGTGGTGCAGATATGGCGACTCACTTCAATAATATGGTGAAACAACCCTTTGTCAATAAGAACAACGCTCATAGTGGAGCCATGTCTCGATTAGTTCCTGCAAAGAGTAAACTTTTGAAGAAAACGGTGAGCTCTCATTTCAAGGATCAATTGTCACGAGCCATGGGGATCATCACAGCCAGTGAACCTCATTATGTCAGATGTTTAAAACCGAACGATGAAAATCGTCCAGGAAAGTTCCACCGTAAACGCATGGTAGAGCAACTGCGCTACTCTGGAGTTCTTCAAGTAGTGAAAGTGACTCGTGCTGGTTATCCTTCGCGATTTCCATTGCCGCAGTTCGTTTCGAAATTTGCTGTGTTGAATTCTGGTCTACGATCAGCTGCCCGAAAAGCAGCTGAGATGGTGAAGCGCGGGGACACTAAAACCCTTAGCAAAGCATGCGAGAAAATATGTAAGAACGCAGGATTAGAAAAAGGAGAAGATTATCAAGTGGGTCACACCAAGATGTTTCTTCGCCAATCCGCTCTCGCTATTCTCGAACTCAAAAAGGCAGAACGTATTTACGACTGCGTTGTCAAAATTCAAAGAATGTTCCGGAAGTTTAGAGCTGAATATCGTGGCAAGAATCTTAAGAAAATTCAAAGTCGTAAAGTCCGGATATTGCAACGGAATATTCGAGGTTGGTTGATACGGAAGGAAGTTGTACACTTGTTGCGAGCACGAGAACACGCGGCACTGAGGATTCAAGCCAGCCCGCATTTCCAGCGCTGGTTAGATTACATCATGCGAAAATCCATTGCGAAACGAAGAGCTGCTCGACGTCGGAGAGTTAGATGGAGAGCTCCCAAATGGTACACTCAAAACCGGCACATTTTTCTATGGCTGAGTCCTTTGCTGGGTATCTATATCATTCCCACTGTACTGTATTTTGTGTGGTCGTATCTCTACAATAATCCTTTTATTCCGATACTTATCGCTCTGATTACAATTGGATTTTTTACTGGCGGACTTGCAGTGAAAAGATTAGGATTTGGCAAGAAGCGTCAAGGTGTACCAGCACGTAGGAAAGATAGCCCCCCACGAACCAAGAATGAAGTAAGTGAAAAAAAAGCAGAAAAACCTAGAAAGAATTCGAAATTTATGAAGCGTGGTAAATCGAGTTCTTCCTCAAACACGAAAACATCTTCTGGCACCTTTAGATTCCGTTCTAAAAAGAAATAAATTTCGGCTTCCACAGTACATAAATAGTACATAACTAGTACAAAAATTGCTTTTTTTTCGAGAATTTTTGAAAACCTGAAATTAACAAAGGAAGGGAGAGAGAGAGTTCTTCCGCATACGTTGAATCAACTCTATAACCGCGATTTAAGAAAGCCCTTCTTCTGAAGTTAAAACTGCCACTTTGATTCCAGAGCTATTGAACAAACTTGTTCCTTCTGATATACGTTCCTCGTTCGCTTCAGTTATTGGAGATACATTCGTCCAGTATGCAAGATGAAGTCTCCAAGATGTCACTTCAGTCAGTCATGACCTTTTTAGTTGCCGATTACCTAGAGAGAAATGCCAACCTTCCCATGGCAGCTCAGGCAGTGAGGGATGAAGTAGAATCCAAGGGGTTGCTGGGTACAGTACTAGATTGGACTGGACAGCAGCGAAACACTCGAGTCGGTGATATTGGAGGCAGGTTTTCAGAGATCGCCTCAAATCAGCTCGAGCGGTTACTCCGGCACAGTCTGCTCACGGATCAAGGTACTGAAAATGCTCCGCCGATTAAACTCTTGTATCCCACTCAGCTATCTAACGAAGGAGAGTTCGCCGAAATAGTCACACTTGAATCTGATACTCGCAAGTTGGAAAAAGAATTGAAGAAGTTGAATGACGGTGGGGCGTCCATGCTCGTAGATGAATGCGGTGGTCTGTCTTATTTAGAGCGTCGTAAACGGGAATTAAATGCCGCTTTGATTGAAAACATTTCAAAAATGAAGCATCTTAAAAGTGGAAATTTGAGGGATTTCTTGATCCAACGGCATCGATCGCGTAAAAATATTTTCGATCTGGTGACGTTGCGGTCGGAACAAGGCCCTAGCACATCCAATACCCGTATCCTGAATAAATCAAGAGATTTGGCATATTCTAGACTCTCAGTAACGAAGAAAATTTATGGACACAAAGCCTTCGTGTTCTGTGTAAATGTTGACCCCTCTGGCCGATGGATTGTGACTGGTTCCGATGACTCGCTGTTGAAACTTTGGAACGCAAGAACTGGCGAGTTATGTCGAACATTCAGGGCCCATGAACTCATGATTACCGATATTGCTATTGACAAATCTGGCAAGTACCTGTTGTCATGTTCAGTGGATTCTACCACGCGTTTGTGGGATCTCGAGACAGGACGCAATGTGGCAGTGCTGAATACGCATTCAAAAAGTGTCAACAGCGTAGATTTTGAACCTGACGAGTTGCTAACTATAACAGCGGCTGATGATGGAGCATGCTGCATTTGGGATACCAAGCGCATCATTGAAGAAGATGAAAATGAGATTCAATCAATGATGAACAATGCTTCAGTCCGAGAAGATATCCAAACCAATATGGAACCTGTGGTCAATGCTCTAGCGATTGCCGAAGCTGGCCTGACCAATGCATTCCTACCGGCGAAAGTGCCGATCGTTTTGCCTCATATAGGTGAAAATGACAATCGATTATTGGAGGTCAACTGCGTCTCTGTTAGATGTAGAGGTGGCATAATTGTCACCGGAGCTGATGATGGCGCATGCAGAGTTTGGTTTGTTTCGAAAGCACTGCCTCAAAAGTGCCTGGTGGTGGAACGAAAACGAATCCTGTATAAATATCCTTCCGCGAAAACAAAGCCTGGCATCGTGAAGGGCGATTATGTAGATGGTGCGAACCGTTTGGCGACCACTATTAAGATAACTTCGGATGGGATTACATCCGTTATGTGGTCTAATAAAGGAGATCGAATACTGGTGGGGTCGATAGAGAGCAATACCGTTGCTATTTGCTCTTGGCATTCGGTGGATGCTGACGCAGGAGGATCGCCTGACTTCTTTTCTAGATGTGACACCCGTATTATATCTGTAGGAAACAGTTGCAAATCTAGTGCAACGGCAAACACAACGAAAGAACCAGTAGAGATGAAGAAAGGGAACATGTTTAGAGTGCCTACTTTAGACGCATGTTGTTGGACAACTGATGATCGATTCATTATTGTGTCGCAATCGGTGAAACGCCGAAAAGACTGGGATGTTACGGAATATGATGATTTAGTCGAATTCTTTGACCAAAAGGTGAAAATCTATAACTCGTATACTGGTGAGCTGGTTCATTCTATCAACGCACACCGTAAGCCAGCATATGTCTTGAGACCAGATCCGTTTAACGAAAACATTTTCATGACCGGAGGCCACGATGGGCAGATATGTGTGTTTGATGCCTGTGCTGGAAAGCTCTTGAAAAAGATTGAGATCCCTTCGCAGTATGGGGCGCTTACAGTTCTTGATGCCTCTTTTTCTCCGCCAGGAAGCAGTTCATCTTCCATCGTAGCTTCAGATGCAGGAGGTAGATTGATATTTATAGGAACCGACGCTGGCACTCAGTACACTGGTGCATATGCGGAACAATTCTTATCCAATGACTATGCCGATCTAATGAGGGATGATAACGGTATTGTAATGGATGCTCGGTCGCAAATGCCACCACATCTCATCACTGGAATGCAGCTTGTAGATTCGCAAGGCGTTGTGTACGAAACAGAACCATCTGCGCAACAGAAGTTAACTTGGACCATTGAGGAGCAAATGGCGAATTCGACGAGCCGGCGAAAACTTGTGAGGAATATCGAACTTCATCTTGAAAGTAATGAACGTGCCGAAATGGACAAGCAAAGGGAAAAGAATGAAAAGATTGACGCACTTATTGCGAAAGCGAATGAAACGAATTCGAATGCTATTGTGCCAACCAATAAAGCCAAAGCCTCGGCCAAACGCAAACCGGCGGATTATGGAAAGCGTTACCGTGAGTCTGAGTTGTACGGATCGGATATCGAGGATGACGACGAGCCCGTCGAGGTTCAACCGCAGAATTCCAGAGGAAGAAGAGCGAAATCACGAGCCCAAGGTCGAATTCGAAAGTTTAATAACCGCCACAATCAGTCTGGTTCCGATGATAACGACGCCGATGATGACCAATGGGAAGGTGCTATTCAAATGGAGGAGGAAGAGGACGAGGAGGAGGAGGAAGAAGAGCTAGATTCTAGTGATGAAACTGGAAGCAGTGATGATGACGGGACACCGCAAAGGACTCGCAAATCTGGTCGACAATCTAAACAACGACGATTCCTGATGGATTCTGAAGAGGAAGATTACCAAGTTAGTGAAAAACCAACACGCAATTCGAGGCGAATCGTGATTGATACTGATGAAGACGAGGTTGAAATAGTGGAAGATACCACTGCGAAGAAACGAAAAGTAGTGTCCACGATGGAAAGTTGGGACCGCACTTGGCTCCGAAAGACAGCGAGGAATAGTCACGTGTCGCAATATGTTCCTCAAGAAGGTGACAAAGTCATTTACTTTCCACAAGGACACCAAGAGTACTTGAAAGTTTTGCCTATGGGAAGCATTCCATCATGGATGTCGGAGAAGAAAAACGCAGGTTTCATACCTATGGTGTTATGTTATGTCTCCAGTGTATCTTTCCAATTCCCGGAGCAAAAATATCACGGGGGTCATATCCTTCTTAAGTGCAATTTATCCGTTGAAGGTATTCCTGCTCCTCTACACTCTGCTCGACTGGTTCCTGTGGATGCGGAGGATCTATGGATAGCTCCAGGCCAAGAGCACAAGGATTTTGAAATTAGTCTCTCTTCTCATACTATGTCCGATTTTTTAGTGTTGCAATCGCGGTACGAAGTTGCCATCAACCATAATTGGAAAGTGAGAGACGCTATTCGCGTCAAGTACCAAGCTGATACGGGTGATCCATTGGACTATCGTGCTACTATCACACAAGTGAATCCAAAAAACCCTGAATATCCTGGGTCTCGTTGGGAGTGTCTAGTGGTAAGATGGGATCTAGGCAATGAAGAGAGGATAAGTCCTTGGGAAGCAACGCGTTCCGACCATGAGCCTGATAGTTTCACCAATGATCCTACTCTGGTACAGTCCTGCGCGAATGAAATCGCTGAGGACTTGGAACAGATTGTTCGTGTGGAAAGAATCGCACAACCTTTCATTGAGCCTGTGGATGCGTCATTGCACGAGATGTATTCTCAATTAATTCCTCTGCCTATGGAGTTGAGAACCATGATTGCCAGACTACGCAGCGGATTCTATCGTCACAAGCGGGCGTTGTTGGCAGATATTGAACTATTGCAGTCCAACTGCCTTGCGTACAACGACCCTGAGTCCGTTATTAGCAAAGATGTACAGGCACTGTGTTTGTTGCTCAAGGAATGTGTTCCAGAAAGCACGGATGGCGATGAAGCAGGACTGAATTCAAAAAGCAGGCGAGATTCGAAAAGGAGGAAGAAAACGTTGCAGGTTGACGATGCTCCTACTTTGAGCAAAGTACGACCTTCAACTGGCATCGCCACAGCTGCACTGGTGGAGGCTCTCTCACTGGGGGTTGACAGGCTTCGAAAATATGATCGTCACAAGATATTCGCATTTCCCGTAGACGAACAATTAATTCCTGGATACCGCGATGTAATATCTCACCCCATGGATCTTTCAACGATTGAAAACAGATTCAGTGATTATATTCCAGGTGATAGAGACAATTTGACTTTGACCCAATCCCAACTAGCCCTAAAGGAGTTTGAAAAGGATGCAGTTCTGATCTGCTCGAATGCGATTGCCTACAATACTGATGGTTCAAACGTCAACAACGCAGCTAAAGGTCTTCAGAAGGTTGTTGATTCTGTATGTGCCGAGATTGCTAAGAAGGTGTTGGGGATCAGTAAATGGACATCTGTATCATTTTCCAACACGGACAAGAAGCGCCAAAGCGGTTTGTACCATGCGGTTTCTTCTCACTCATCAAATAGTACAAAACGGTCCTCAAAAAAGAAGAGTGAAGAATCACTTGACGAGGAATCAGAGCAAGATGAGACTGTGATAAGACGCAGTTCCCGTTCAAATACTGCTGGCAAAAAGGCTAAGAGTCCCACGTCGAGGATGTCAAATGTCGGTTCTACTATGTCTGCTTTTGTCGAGAAAAGTGGTTCAGAGGAAACTGGTTTGGATTTAAAAAGCAAACGAAACAAGACAAGAAACTCTTCACATGTTGAAAGGAACGATACACCAAAGAACAAACAAAGCCGACGAAGTTCCAGGAACAGTACAAGAGTTGAGTCATCTGATGAAGAGCAAGGGATATCGAAGAAAAGGGCTAGAAGAAATAAAAGGCGTTTAAACATTGCAGAAAAACCGGAACCGAATTCAAAGAAACGATCAAGGAAAGACAGGCGTTCTAAAAGATCCGAAACCGAATCTTCTGTTGAGGAAGAAGAGACTGTTGAAAGCGATGATAGCGAATCAGATTTCGAAAACGAACTGGAAACGAATTCAAAGAAACGATCAAGGAAAGGCAGGCGTTCTAAACGATCCAATACCGAATCTTCTGTTGAGATTGAGGCGATAATTAAAAGCGACGACAGCGAATCAGATTCAGATTTTGAAGAACTGGAAACGAATTCAAAGCAGCGAACAAGCAACCGCAGGCGCTCTAAAAAAAGACTCGTAACCGAATCTCCCGTTATTCCACAGCCCAAAAGAAATTCAAAAAAGGGATCCAGTAGACGTCGTAGTAGATACGAGAGTGAGTCTCCTGAGGTTAAAGCCGTTGTTTCCCAATCCAAAAGAAATTCAAAACGACGCTCAAGCAGAAACTCGAAAAGATATGAAAGCGAGTCATCTAGTGGTCTTGAAGTGCCGATTAAGAAGCCCTCTAAGAGGCGAAAAACGGGTGATTATTCTAGTGATGAGGCGCTTCTAGAATACCTCGACGAAAAGGAAAGTTATGGCAGAAATAAGAAGCGGTCGAATCGACGTTCCTAAATTAAATTATGATTCATAAATAAAATCCAGTATCTGCTGATGAAGGGTCCAATTTAATTTCGTATATTCGAGTGAATTGTAGATCTCGAAGTGAAACATGTTCCACGTCTGAAGATTCATAAATTGATGGAGAGTACTGGATTTCTTTCACAGTCATTCCAAGTGCAGGAAGAATATCATTAAAAAACTTCAACTCGAGGTCAGGATTTCTAATCTGCTGGCAGAGTAAACACTCCATCGTTTTGAATCGCTGCAAAATGCTGTGAATGGTCTCAGCCAACTCTTCGACGACGACCCCGGAATAAATGATGTCAGAGGCCAGGAGAATATCAAAGTGACCAAGAAATGGAAAAGAATTAATAGTGAAATCGAATACCGAGCTTGAAAGAAATGGTCCATTTGGTAAATGTGTTGGCGCCACAATATCTGTAGCAAGTGTATGAATACCCATTGCTGATGTCACCAAGGACACCAATCCAAGTCCACAGCCTACCTCGATACAATTAGTGACATGACGATTTAGTCGAATATCCACCAAGTATTGAGATAGGACTAAACTACTGGGCCAAATTTTATCTGCAAGTTGTTTTCCTTGACCTTGCTCAAATTCAAAAACTCCATTTTCTAATCCAACTATTCCAATTCGTCTACGCTTCTACAATGGTTCTGTCAGTATAAAGAATGCCAATGTCAAGTTGTCAATCTTACTTTGCTTAGTTGTTCTATAAACACCAAATCAGATCCTAGCATCGCATCGCAAACAGACTTGTAAAAGGATAGCCCCCCGGTATAATATCCGTTGAAGGTCCAAAATGGGAAAGGGTAAAGCCAAGGGCAAGAAGGCAGAGGGGGGTGAGGATGGAGCGGAGATGACTCCGATGGAAGTGGCAAAGCTTCTACAAGCCGAAAACATGGCACTCCAGCGGGAACTAGCACATCGACAAGAAGAGTCTAGCAAAGCACTTGCGTCCAAACGAGAGATTCAAAATCGTATCATGGAGCTGAAGCGTGATTTCGAAGAAGAGCAGAAATCAACCTATGTGATCACAGCTGATATGACCAGGCAGTATAAAGCCATGCAACAAGAGCTTTTGAATCGAATAAACATGCTGGAAAACAATGTGCAGGAAATGAATGAAAAGTTAGAAAGTGCCAATTTTCAGATTGACGACATGAAAAAAGAACGTGAAGCACTCATTGTAGAAAAAGATAATGAAATAGCCGAGCAGAAGCAACGCATGGAAGACATGGCGCAAGATTTTGCGGAAATGTTGAAAGAAACACTCGACAAAATGGGGGAACGAATCAATATCAATGCTGATTCGTGGGATAGCAGCTCAAGCTCAATCCATCAGCGCCTAGCTGAATTTAGCAACTAGTATTCAAAAGTAATTTAAACCTTAAAATTCATCGATATATTGATTTGGTGCGAAAACTTTCGAAATGTGCTAGATAGGTGATAAGTATAAAACCGAGGCAAACGGATACAACTACATATAATCCAGTTCGTTGTAGTTGGGAATAGAGAGATATACAAATAGGTGCCAATACTCGAGCGCCGCCATTGGTACACGATAACATGCTCATAAATACTGGCTGCAAATTCCCTGTGTCTTCAGTTTCTTCGAGTCGACTGGTATATAAACTAGCATTAGGACCGGTAATCATAGGGGAGCCAGCCGATAAAAAAAGCAGAGAAACGCACCACCACACTTCACAAACCGTGAGAAAACTAATAGTGAGTCCTGTGATGGACAGCAAGATACCCACCATCATTTGTACTCTTTCCTCAATTCGATCAACCAACACCAGAGCAAATGCTGAAGCACAAACGACAATTAAGCCTACGCTGCAGTACATAAACGAATTCGTTTGCACATCCCATTGAAAATCTACTGATAAAATAGGAAGTGCGGTCTCCAACAAGGAGAGGATAAATGTGCTACAAAAGGATATCATCAAGTGGATCCACAAGTGCCTTTTATCAAGCGTCTTAATAAGTGCGGACTTCCATCGAGTCACATTGTCTCCATTTGCTTCTAGCGAGATAGAAGAGTTAAGAGGTTCGTAGTTTGAGAGCGGTGACACGGAATGCTCTCTCAAAGTCAACCAAATCATTATTGCAAGTGAAAGCGACAAAGAAGCTCCAAACCATCCAGGATTTGTCAACTCGTTGAACAAAGAATTCTCTTCACGGCGCATCCCAAGAATTATAACAGGTCCGAGCATGATACCAACTACGCTACTTATATTCATTGCGATATATGCGCGTGCCCGAGAAGCAGGTGTTATCTTTTCTCGTATCTGCACTTTTAATTAATACTTTTCCAAATAGAAATCATGAATGAAATGACTTACAAAAAAGATGACTAAAGCAGAGGTACCCGAACCAAAACCAACTAGGTTTCTGCCAACTAGAATCCATGTTGCACTTGATAAGTAACTTGCTGAAGCATACAACACGTTTCCCACGAGCGAAACCAACAACGAAGTCACGAGAGGTTCCAATACGAACCTTCGTCGTGCCCATGCAACGTAAAAATATCCTGATACCAGCTGACTTAAAGAAAACAATGACGCACAGAGGCTGTAGACTACATAGCCGGTGCCTTGAAAACTAAGCCCATCGAAATCAAGTTCATGAGTACAACTTACCCATGTGCTGGATGTATTTGAACATAGAAGGCATCACGATGCTGCATTGAATCATGTTCAAACAAGCAACAGTAGTCACTGGAACTGCGGTCCATAAGCTGGAAGAATTCTCCTCCATGGTGCTCTCAATGTCGGCAAAAAATCAGAATCAGGAAAAATTTGTCGCCAAAAACTTTTTGAAGTCCCAAGGGCCTACCTAGTAATGCTTCTATGTGTACCAGTATTTAAAACTACACATCCACCTTTTGGACCGTACACATTTAACTAACTTTTCCCAACAAATGTTTCAAAAATGGTCGATTTGCTCGATATTTTTTTTCAGGAGTTTCCATTTTTACGCACCAAATGTAAATGGAACAAGATTTGAAAC
>Ga0105055_10002114_pt1 | contig 31465 bp, 14 predicted proteins | sample BON03_FD_78090 | JGI IMG/M metagenome (GOLD analysis project Ga0105055, IMG submission 78090) | Freshwater microbial communities from Lake Bonney liftoff mats and glacier meltwater in Antarctica - BON-03 | ecosystem: Environmental > Aquatic > Freshwater > Ice > Glacier meltwater | place: Lake... | reverse complement strand
CTGGAAGAACAAGAACAAAAAAACTAATCAGATCATTGCAAATAATTGTGATATTTCTGTGAACCTATCTACCATATAGGACGCTTTGAGATCCAAAATGTAAGGAAAGTAGAAAATACAATTAAAAAATAAAGCGAATACGATTCATTGGTTTGTATTTTTGTTGTTGTTTTCATTTTTTTACTTTTAAATTCTGATGCTGGGACGACGATGTGTAGTAGGGATGTCGGGCGGGGTGGATTCATCAGTGAGCGCTTTATTATTAAAGAAGCAGTACAGTGAAGTTATAGGTGTCTTTATGCAAAATTGGGACCCTGGTGATGAATCAGGCGATTCATATACTTGCCCAATAGCTGAAGATTACAAATATGCTAAAACCGTGTCAGATGAATTGGACATTCCTTTGCATAAAGTTGATTTTGTGCAAGATTACTGGAACAAAGTTTTTGAGCCTTTCATTGCTAAATTTCAACAAGGAGGAACTCCCAACCCGGACGTGTTTTGCAACAAGGAAATTAAGTTCAAGACCTTTGCTGAGTTCGTTCGCAAAGAGTTTGGAGAGGATAGTCATATAGCTACAGGTCATTATGCTAATTTGCGTCCTGATGACAATGGCAATCCACTCTTGATAAAAGCGAAAGATCAGACCAAAGACCAAACTTATTTTCTGTCTGCCGTGGCCTCCAACGACTTTCGAAACGTTGTTTTCCCTGTAGGAAACATGTTGAAGACGGATGTGAGGCTCTTGGCTAAAGAAGCAGGTCTGAGTTCAGCTGCCAAAAAAGACAGCGTTGGTATTTGCTTTGTCGGGAAAAGAAAGTTTTCTGATTTTATATCGGAGTATGTAGAGCCATTGCCTGGTCGCTTGATTGGTGTCAATGGCGAGGATTATGGCAGTCATGAAAGTGTTCATCATTTTACTATCGGTCAAAATGCGAAACTATCCGGAATGAGCGAGAAGATGTACGTGTCTCATAAGGATATGACGACTGGTAATTTAACAGTTGTTTTGGGGGCAGAGCATCCTGCTCTCTATTACAAAGGGTTTACTGTTGCGCATATGTATTGGGTGGCAAGGTCCCTCCCTGAACAGCTCTTAATAGAAGGTGTGTTAGAATGTGAATGTAAGATCAGACACCGTCAGGAACCTATGATGGCTAGAGTGAGATTAGATGGGGATATTTATGTCGTTGATCTCCCTAATACAGGGAAGGCAATCACTTCTCAGCAAGTTTGTGCCTTTTACATAGGGGACGTTTGCCTCGGAGGAGGAGTTATCCACGAAGGAATACGCGTGTAGTAAATCAAACAAATTTGAGTATAGTGAAAAATGTCTAGAGACTGAAGAATGCTATTTATATGTTTCGTTTGTGCAGAATGGATGCACCCTCTTCAGCATACTGGCTTTTCGTTATCCACATGGATTTGAAAGCAGCAAGTGAAGCAAGGATCGATCCTCCTAGCCAAGTCAATCTATCACGATTAGGAGGAGCGGAAATTTTTATTTTAACACCTTGAGAAGCAGATCTTGGAATTCCTTTTCTAATTTCGTTTAATAATCGATCTCCAAATCCATTGAACATAGTTGACCCTCCTGCAATCACAATTTGAGATAAGAACACCTTGCGAATATCAAGATCAGATTTGAATATGGAATCAATAACGCATTGATGCACTCCAAGATATTCCATTCCAACTAAACTTGGGCGAAACAGAATTTCAGGGGCTCTGAACCTCTCGGCTCCTAGTTCAATAACCGTGCCATCTGGGAGTTTAAACTGTTGCATTACGGCGCTTTTCTTCTCTCTATCTTCCTCTTCTTTTTGGGGATTAAATGCAACATAGCAAGATTTCTCTTTGATGTCGCGAACTACTTCTCTCTCAGCTGAGGTGTGAAAAACGTATCCTGCTCGACGTAGTAGAAGCATCAAGTGGTCCGTCACATCCCTACCAGCAAGATCCATGCGAGTAATTGCATGAGGGATGGTGAATCCTTCATATACAGGAACACAGTGAGTCACACCATCACCTACATCTAGTACCACACCAGTAGTCCTTCCGCTAGCGTAGAGACTCAGAGTAGCTTGCGGACTTACATAGAGAGACGGTACATTGAATGTCTCGAAGAATATTTCCGCCGATTTTTCTCTGTTGCTTCGAGGATTTAATGGAGCTTCAGTTAAAAGAACAGGATGCTCTTCCGTGCTAATATCCAACTCGTGATATACATGATGCCATATACTTTCCATATCCTCCCAATGCTGAACCTATAAACACGATGAACCAACAGATCTTTTTCAAATCAATACTCTACTTACGATGCCATGTTCCATAGGATATCTAAGCGACATCACTCCTCTGTGTTCCTCAGCAACTTTACCAACAAATGAATCTCCTTCTAATGTGGTCTGTAGCATTGACCTAATGTATCTAGGCTTACCAACCATGCTAGAAAACACAACTTTAGGAGAGTCCTCGCCAGCAAACCCCGCCTTAATTATACCGCTTCCATTATCAATAACGACAGGCTGATTGCTCTCAGACATCGCCAGGATATTTTTTTGAATTTTTTTAGCACCACATATGGTACGGTGTGAGGTATGTTTAGCAGATGACGTCGAGGTTGAACCTGTGGATGATAGTGGGGACGGTATGGTATTCTGTCTATCATGTGGCGAGGAATTCAATATAGATGCTGCCAAGTATAAAAACTTCGCTGTTGGTGTTGTTCTTTCCGCTGCTGGTATTCCGAAAAAGGACCTCAAGAAAACGACAGTTGATGTCGGTAATGACAAGATATTGCAAATCGTAACGAATGGCCATGTCGATGTGGGGGATTTTCTCATCGTAGCAATGGAAGGCGCTATCGTTCCAGCAGGTTCCACTGAAGATGAAGATGCTATCACGGTGAAACCAATGTCAGTTGGGAGCGTGAAAAGCGAGGGCATGTTTTGTGATAGTCCTATGTTGGCTTGGAAGGGGGGATGCAACGGAGTTATTCAGAAGCTAGACAGTAGTAGCTATCTTCCTGGTCAGTCGCCTCCGAACGCGAAACCCAGCACCAGACGGAATTAGCTTATTGGCTTGTAGTAGCTTCATTCAGTTTATTATGATATTGTATCCCTTTTATCATTATAATTTATTAAAAAATCGATCAAGTGATCAGGAAATATTAATATAAATTAGCGAATTCCTAGTTAAATAAAAGGAATGATATGGGGCTATCCGCATTCATTTTCGATGCTGACGAAGATACCTGAACAAAAACAAAATCCGTTTTCATTTCAACTTCGCAAAGTATCCTGAGCCAAAACGCAATTGTTTCGGAGTATTGCGAGTGGTGAATAATGATTTAATTCAACCCAGTCGAGGAATTGGTTCACATCCACATTCCAACTTGCTGATTGTAACATAGATAATAAAAGGGTCCCTGACTCATCAAGACAGTATTGGTACAAAACAAAGCTTAAGACGTGGCAAAATACGATTCATTCCAACAAGAAGGGTGTTGTGCATTCTGAAAGAAACGAGAGCCCTATGATCCAGTGAGATGCATTTAAACGCGGCAGCTGAATCAGATCAAATCGATCAGTGAGTTATGGATCCTATTTTTTAAAAAGCGAGCCATATGTATTCGTCGTATTCTAATAAGTTATCCATCAAGATTTGAACCCATTGAAAAAAAAGATTGAGATTTAGTTTTTTTGTAAAAGCATAGGAGGCCCTGGTTCTATCATGGTAGACTCTCTGAAGCTGGACGACGAACAACAAGTTAAACGATATGCGAAGTATCTTCATGAAAACATTCCCCTGAGAGAGGCTGTTCAGCTGAGTAAGCGCGTGAACTACTTTAGAGGAGCGAAATTAATATCCATGCTTACTGACGAGTCGACTCCGGGAGCCAAGAACAAGCCCGCGTGCAATACGGAAGATGATGCTATTCAGGTGGGAAATGCACTACTAAGTTTTGGTATGGTGCATTCTTCTCAGGTGAAAGACAAGAAGAGACGAGAGTTAGAGCCTACGAATAAGATGGTGTTTTCGCCAGATGGTTATTACACTTGGATATTTGAAGGATCTAGCACGATGAGGAATCTTATGTTGGGAGCACTTGTTACGTGTCTATTGATTATGGTGTGCTATCCAATTTGGCCCCAATCAGCCAAAGTAGGAACGTGGTATATTTCAGTGACCATGCTGATTTTCCTTTTCATTCTGTTTACTGTTCGACTCATTGTTTACGTGGTATTTTGGTCCATTGGCTTTGAGTTTTGGATACTTCCTAACTTTTTTGATGAGGATTTGGGAGTTGCTGACTCCTTTCGCCCTGTCGTTAGCTTTAATAAGGCAGAAGATTTGAACGACACTTGGTATTTCCGAGCCTTTGGACTGGGTCTTGTAATAGCGTTTGGATATTGGTGTTCGCAGCAGCCAACTGAATTTGACGAGCTTTATGCACAGCAGATGGATTTCTTGTCTGAATTGTATGAGGGGAAATTGTTAGGCGATTCAGCTGCAGCAGATGAAGAAATCAAGGTGAAGGCTGTTCCGAAATTGGAGGACTTGGAGAATGAGATATTGAAAGACGAGGAGACTGAGGATGAAATCATGGAAGCGGCTTTGGAAAATGAAGATTCAAAAGAAGACACGTGCGAAGACTGCGACGAGGAAACAGTGGACATTTAATTTTAGTACTAAAATAACAAGCTTCAACAAAACAGATGTGTCTCTAAAAATAAAGTTGGATTAGTAGATACAGTGATGGATGAAAACACTTCAAATCGGAAACGAAGAGTCATCCCAACAAATCACATTTCAAATATCGTTCGTTTGTTTTTATTATTATCTAATATCTGCTCCAGAAGGAAACAGCAGACTGGTTCCCAATCTAGAACCATCTTTATTTTTTGGTCCTGGAAATGCATTCCAGAATCTCAATGTTTCATCACCAGCACCAGTCACAACTGTTTGACCGTCAGGTGACATTGCTAAATACAAAACACGATACGTGTGTCCAGTTAAAGTAGCTACCTTGGTCATCGAAGGATATCTCCAAATGATAATTTGGTTGAGGGAATACCCATGAGTGGACACCACTTCGTTAACATTCTTGGACCACATTAAATTACAAACTTGGGAGCCGGTGTCGATGCAGTTCAGCGGAGCAGCTGTAAGAGTGTTCCAGAAGCGAATGCATCGATCAGCAGTTCCACCACCAGATGCAAGCAAACCATTCTGATGAGGCGACCATGCAATAGCTTTGACAGCTGCGGTATGATCATTGAACCTGACAATAGGAGTTGTGTTTTTAATATCCCATATAAAAAGTTTGTTGTCATTTCCTCCTGAAGCTAGTTGCTGGTCATCAAACGACCATTTCAGACCACATACCTCCTGCTTGTGACCTGTAAGTTTGCTCATATAATAACTAGGCGTTCGCACATCGCGCTGGTATATAATACGATCGCGACTACCTGAAGCCAATATATGCGAGTTCCACGCCATAGTGCCAACTCGAGCTGCATGGCCTCCCATCTCACGAATTTTTTTACATTTTGCAACATCCCATATTTGAACCATCCCGTGGTTTGTACCAACAGCTAAATGAGTACCTCTTTGGGTCCAAGCCACCGACGTTACTCCATCTTCTTGCCCAAGATCACAGAGCTTCGTCACTTTACTGGTGCATGCGCTCCATAAGTACACACACGACCCTAAACCAACAGCTAATACATTCAATGATGACCAATCTACTAGATTAAGATAAAAATCATCTTGGAGAGCCGGAGCATCCAACACCTTAAAAGGCACCTTGGCAATCTTGCGTTTTGTTTTAAGTGGACTCGAAAACAAACTTTGAGATGGAGTTCCTAGAGGAGAAAATTCAAAAGACTTTTTCAAATCAAGTGCCGTTTGTCGGGGAGCCTTGAATCGAAACAAGTTACGAGCAGGTGATGGGGATCCTTTAGAGGCTGAAGAATATTTTGAATCTTGAGACTCGTCATTACTACCAAGGGAAGCCGATCGATTAGGAGAAGCCTCAACACCAAGTAATTCTGACCGTAGCAGCATGGAATATGTTGACGATCCTTCCTTCGCTTGATCATTCGAGGGCGGGGATGCGTTTTGGCTCTTACTATTGTCGTCATAGCTACCTAATAGCGTAAATCCTGTTTCTAATTGGGTGCCAGACCTACTAGGAATGAATCTATCACTATAAACAGATCGCTCGCGCTTAGGAGTACCAGTGGTTGCAGCAGTGAGCAAACTCTTTCGTTGACCTGAAGGCGATGGGGTAAACTGCCGTCCGGGGCTCTTTAGTCGAGCTTCATAGTAAGAGTCAAGACCTCGAGCAGGGGATGACGGAGGACTGAAGGCCATCAACTACAAGCACAAAAACAAATATAATAAAGACGACCAACGGTGGGTGTCTTGCCCTTTACGTTAGATAGTTTTTTGCGTTTATAAATCAGGTTTTTTTTGACACCCTCGAAATCGGAATCCTGGTATCAGTGGATTAGTGAGTGGAAGTAGAGAAGTAGCATAAACCAAATTCTTAAGCTCGACTTATTATCGATTCATTCTTTTAGTAGTTTCAATTTTCCAAATCTATTTACTTCAAATAAGTTTTACAAAATGGCATAAATGCAATATGAGAGCCCATGTGTTGAGATACAAATTTCACTTTACGTTCCAATTATATATAGATTGCGGATATTTTTATTCAATCGAAAACGCGACGAAGAAATCTTGATTCGTCAATGAGGAGAAGCAATTGAAACAATGGATCTATTGAACTACGGCTGCTGATTGATGTTTAATGCATTTGAAGAAAGCACTTTCAAAAGGAAAATATTCGTCTGTAGCTTGCACAGTCGTCGTATGTCTGATGATAATGATATTGATGCCCTGTTTTCTCTGGAACAAATACCTTTGCGAAAACAGCAGTTGAAAGTGACTTGAAACGGTTTCAGAGTGTTGGGTCATAAATAAAGTAGAGGATAGAGACAGGCTAGTTATGGAAGATTGGGACGTAGAACATTTTGGAGAGCTGTTGGATTCTATTGAGGAGAACCAGGGAGATGTTGAAAATGAATCCCTGCACATGGCTATCAAGCTTATAAGCGAGCCGAACAATCCAAAGTTTGGTGTGGTTCTCAGCAGCGTCGATCGTAAAATCATGTTTGCCAACAAAGCCATTGCGGAAATGTTTCGGATTGATATTGATAGTTTGATAGGACGAAATTTAGATTGGCTTTTAATTGACAACGAAACCCGATTGCGTCTTCATGGTGAAGTCGGATTTCCAGGCAGTTATCACATTGCACGCCTAAAATGTCAGAACGGCACCAGCTTCTGTCTTGTATTATACCGTTTCAAATCAGGCAGCTCTCTAGTAAATATCTTTATCAGAACTATCCTGGACGCTAATGAACTATTTCGAAGCAACAGATTTCCAGTTGACTTTCTTCAGAGGGCCTCCGAAGTTCTTGCTAAATGCGGCTTAGGATCCATAGCAGTACCCAATACACCAGTGACCGCTACCACACTCCCTGATGCTGCTGCTCCATTGAATAAGAAGGTACGGAATGTAGGTGTGATTCATGCTGCTGAGGCAGGAGCCGGTATGGCGAGTACTGTTGCAGATTTGGTGAACTCGGTAAAGATATTAGACAATGGCGAAGAGTCTATCAATAAGGCAACAACCAATGCAGCAGACAAGCGTAGAGGTAGATGGACATACGAGGAAGACAGCAGGTTGTTGGATATGATCAAGGCGTATTCTGAAGCGGAGATCCATTGGTCCGATATTGCCTTGAAAATGGAAGGCAGGTCAAAGAAACAATGTAAGAGTCGTTGGGAAGAGCATTTGTGTCCAGCGGTTAACAAGGATCCGTTTTCAATGGACGAAGACCAATTGATTGAGTATTTCCAAAATCAACCAGCCACTAAAAATAAGTGGAAGGCCATTGCTGCTAAACTTTCTGGGAGGACAGGTAATACCGTTAAAGCCCGCTGGATTTCTATTGAAAGACGAAGAAACAAAAAAAGAAAACCCACCGAATATGATGAAGATGGAAATGCGATACCCGAGGACGAAGATGATGAAGAATTCCTTGACCAACTCAACCTTAGTGAATACGACGAAAATGAAGACGAGTCTACTTGATTCATGTTTTTAAGTAAATGAATATGTTGACAGTTTAGTTATCGAGAGTTTCAATAAGCTCGTATTTTAATTAATTCGCTTATTTATTATAAATATATTTGAAGATCATAAAAGCCGTTGGGTCATTTTTTGACGCCTGCGGGGTCCTATGAGAATCTGGTAGATTCAGGTAGTCAGAATCGGTTACAACATTCTGACTTGTGAACGATCGCTACGAAAACGATAATTACTGGATTTAATGGTTCATGGAATTCACTAAATTTCGGTGCATCACTATATAGTTTAATTCATTGTTCTATCCTGAAAGTGTGCATAATAATTGATCATATCTTTTCTATTTTACACGCGTAGTGGAAGAGACGTATACAGTAACCAGAATAGCCGTATTCATCAAATACAAAGTGGAATTGTTGAAGAGGCTGCTTATTTGGATCATATCAGAATTGCATACCACCTTGGTCGAAGATTTAATTTCATCTCTCGGAGTCTGAAAATATCATGGCTGAACAGTTTGAGATTGTTACTGCGACAATGAGTGACTTGGAAGATATTGTTGAGCTGGAGTCGCTGATCAATCCTTCTTATAGAGTGGGACGCAATGGAGTAGTTATGAGGCTTCAGCAAGGAGGAGGAGTGTATGTCATGCAAGTGAAGGATACTATTGCTGGTGTCCTATTTTCAGTTCGAGCAAACAGTGAACGAGAAGATCATTTTACGTATGATTCCATGCATGAATTTGTGGACGGTTCAGCAGATACCTGCTACTGGATTCATATTATTGTGCATCCTGACTACAGAAGTCTAAGTTCGAATTTTCACATTCACGCAAGGCGAATGTTTTTCAATGATGGAGTGAAAAGAATAAGAGCTCTGACTCATTGTTCTGCTTTCAGTGGGAATGCGGATTTGATAGCAACATATGCTCACGACAATCAAAAGGTCGACAAGAACCTCTTCTTTCATAGTGCTCGAGGTGGTCTGTTTAAGCGAGTTTTGCGCAACTACAATGCAAGTGATGTGGCAAATAGTGGATGTGCGATTGTGATGGAATATCTTGATACTCAGCAGAGTACTACGCAGGAAGCTTCCAGGCTGAGATTGTCGAAGAAAGAGCTGACTCAATTGGTGAAAGACACTCTACCTGAACTGGATTCTTTCGATGCGTTACAGCCTTGGTTCGAGATGGGGATGGATTCATTCACTCTGATGAAGTTCCATGCAGACATAGAGCAAGCATGTCAAGAAAAGTTAGATGTGTCTTTCTTATTCGGTGTGAACAACTTCTCTAAATTGGAGAAGTACTTCTCCAAGGAACATGATCGGTTTGACGGTGATGAAGAGGAGAGTCACGTCCCTGGAAGGGATGAACCACTGGGCATTTATGGAATCGGTTTTCGGTTTCCTAATAGACTGGGAGAAAAAGATCTAGATACTTGCGAGGAACTTTGGAAATGTTTTGATGAAGTAGAGGATGACCAACAAGTCAACTGCGACGATTTCAAAAAGTTGACTAACCTTGGGAGGTTTGATGTAAAGTCCTTTGAAGGACTGGTGAGTAGAGAGCAGGCTAAGTACATCCCCCCAATGCAACGATGGATCATGGAGTGTGTGACTGTGGCACTTGCTGACAGTCCAACGGATTTGCTTGCTTCAACCAATCACAACATTGGTGTGTTTGTGGGTGCGTGGGAAAACGCAGGAGTACTGGGTCACGATGCGAGTGATATAGAAAGATCTACAAATGGTATTTCAGCATTTTCGAATTCCATTTTAGCCAACAGGATCTCGTTCTTGTTTGATCTCAAAGGCCCCAGTATCGTGGTTGATACTGCATGCTCAAGTTCTTTGGTGGCTCTCGATTGTGCTCGTAGTTCCATTCTGTTGGGACACTGCAAGGCAGCTATTGTGATTGGGTGCAATCAAGTTCTTGCCTCGAGAACTGAACTGCTTTCGAGTGCCGGATTCTTGTCATCCGATAAGCGATGCTTCCCTTTTGATAGTCGGGCAAATGGCTATGCAAGAAGCGAAGGATGCGGAGCGTTGGTGATTGCACCTGAATCATTCACGACAGAATCCCCGCGAGCTTTACTACGATCAACCGCAGTCAATCAAGATGGAGCGACGGTCAACTTGCATGCTCCTAATCCCGATGCTCAGATTGCACTGTTCAAGAAAGCGTGCCAAATTGCGAACGTAGATCCTAGCAAGTTGTGTTTCGTGGAGGCTCATGGTACAGGTACTAAATTGGGAGATCCGATTGAAGCATACACCATGAGTCAGGTGTTCTGCAAGGAGCGAACCCAACCCAATTTGTGGATCTCCACATCCAAAGCCAAATTCGGACACATGGAAGGAGCGGCTGGGATTCTAGGGCTGATCAAAGTGACTCTAAGTTTGCAGATGAGACAATTGCCCCGAAATTCAAGACTGGTAGATTTGAATGCCAAGATACCATTTGATGAGTATCGGATATCTCCAGTGGGCAAAGAAACCATCAAGTTGGCACCCCAAGGAATATTGTGGGGAGGTATCAGTTCGTTTGGATTTGGTGGTACCAACAGTCATGCAATCTTGTCGTCTTCAGAACGTGATCGAGGATCGCTGAAGGAGAAGCACTGCACTAACTGGGAGATGAAATGTGAGCATATTCCTTTTCAACCGTATCGTCCTGTGTGGCAAGCCAAGGGGAAAATCTCACTTGGCGACGCAAGGGGGTTCTTGGCCCAACATCGTTTAGGAACTATGTCAGTGGCTCCTGCTACTTTCCTGATGAGCAGCGTTGCATCGTTGCTTGGAAATGATACTAAAACGGAGCCGCTGAGTTTTGGCAATGTCAGGTTTCAAAAGATGGTTACTCCATCCGACGAGTTTTTGGAGCTAAATATGAATCAATATGATGCTGTATCGTTGATGGTGGATGGAGTAAGTGCTTGTGCTACGATGAGTAAAGTGGAAAGTAAGTCGATGCCTACAATGCAAAGTTCAAAGGAGTGTCATTTTGAACTCATCACCAATACCAGTTCATTCTATGCCTCGCTGGGAAACAAGTACTCGGGACACTTCAACGGAATACTAAACGCCATGACCAACCAAGATGGGTCCCACATAGTCAGTCATCTGAGAATGCAGAAGCATGAAAATCCCATGCTTGTAAGCACTGCCTTGTTTGACGTGGCCTTGCATGCTATTTTAGCTCTTTATGAAAAAAGTGTGAGAACCAATCCCACATATGTTGACACCATTGATCTGGTGACATTTGCCCCAAATTGTTTCCTCAGAGTACAACAAGTTCAGAATCGAGAGTTTACATGTGATATTGAAGCAAACGGGGAAGATAAATGGAATGTCCACGTATTTGTCCCGAACTCTGAATGTATTTTCAGTATCGAAGGAATTAAATTTGGATTTTTTAAAGGTGACAATAAACAATTGCTTTTCAAGGATGAATGGATTCCTGCGTCATTGGAAAAGGATGAATCTATCATCTGGAAGTATATCGATGTGCCGACATGCAAGGAATTGCACGAAAAGATGAAGTCTGTACCCCAAGTACCAACCAGAGTGATGGTTCGAGATCCAGGACAAGCAAGCTACCTTCGTACCTTTCGATGCGAGTACCCTCAATCGCGAGTACAGAGCATATGGGGTACAATTGACACCAGTACCAATTTAGCACACGAGAGAGAGCTGCGATTTGGAGATTCAGTTTGCACTAGAAGACTTGTACCAGCTAGCAGCACGAGCGGTCATTCAGTGATTCGAATTTCGACAAGAAGTGTTGTTGTGGTTACTGGAGGTATTGGTGCTGTAGGAGCTCGGGTGGTGAGAAAGCTGCACGAACTGGGTGCGGATCAAGTTTTGGTTTTGGGGCGGAATCCACCCACTGCTAGCATTCATCCATCTACATTGTTTGTAAAATGTGATGTAGGCAACCAAGCGGAAGTTCAGAATGCATTAAATCCATATCTTGGTTCGATCACTGGGATCTTCCATTGTGCTGGAACTTTATCAGACAGCATCATTCCCAACTTAAAACCTGAAGATTTTGACACTGCATACTATGCCAAGGTTGAAGGCGCACGAAATTTGTTGAGTTTGAATCTTCCAGAATTGGAATTCTGCATTTTGTTTTCTTCTGTTACCAGTGCATTTGGATCCGCATCTCAAGCCAATTATGCTGCCGCGAATGGATATTTGGATGAGCTTGCAAGAACTCGTACACAACTAAACAATGAGAAGGTTCTTAGTGTCCAATTTGGACCATGGGCAGAAGGTGGCATGGCTTCAAATGCTTCTCATGAAGGGCGGTGGATTCGAATGGGGCTTCCACTTTTGGATCCAGATCTAGCCATTCAAACATTGTTCAACATCTCAGATGATTGTCTTCCTGTGGTGATGCTTGCTCAAATGTTAGCTTCCAACCTGGATGTAGCGGATCCATATGTGGAGAAACTATGCAACACCGTACAACGAGATGCAAGCGAGTCTGATGACGCATTGTCGGTTATTCAAGAACTGCTTCAAACGTTTAACTTGGAGGTGGAAGCTGATCAACCATGGAGAGAAGCCGGTATGGATTCTTTATCGATGGTAGAACTGCGTAACATGCTTCTATCTCGTTTTCAAGGAATTAAAATGTCTGACACTTTGCTCTTTGACTACGCAACGCCCCAATCACTGGCAGATTGGATATCTTCAAAGTCAAATGATATCGAAGATGAAGTCATTATCATTCGAAAGCAGGAGGATGGAACGAGTCATGCAATTGTTGGAGCAGCTTGTACCTTACCAGGAAATATTTCAACACCTGAGGAATTCTTTGAGTTTCTATCTCAAGGTCGAGATGCTATCACGGAGATTCCAATGGGAAGATTTGATTTTTCTGACCATTTTGATGAGAAGAAAGGGAGCTTGAATAAAATGTATACGAAGCACGGTGCATTTATCAACCACATGGAGTCCTTCAATCACATGAAATATGGTATCTCTCTAGAAGAAGCTCTTAATATGGATCCACAGCAACGAATTGCAATTGAAATGGCTCATGAAGCACTGGAAGATGCCCAAATGCTCAAGAGTAAGTTGCGAATTGGCGTATTTGTTGGTTGTATGACGAATGATTGGAGCCATTTACCAAAAGGAACCCCGAATGCATACACTGCAAGTGGACATTGCGTTAGTATCATTGCCAATCGAGTGTCTTACGTACTAGGACTGAATGGTCCATCTATGACCATCGATACTGCATGTAGTTCGTCACTAGTAGCCATGGATGCCGCATGTGGCGCTATTGACAGGGGTGATTGCGATGCAGCTGTTGTAATAGGCGTGAACTTAATTCTCTCGAGTGATATGTACGTGCAAGAATGTGCTGCAAGAATGCTGAGTGCTGATGGACATTGTTTTACCTTTTCAAAGAAAGCCAATGGTTATGCAAGAGGAGAAGGATGCGTGGCATTGGTTGTGATGCCGGAAACAAAGGCTAAAGGAGAAATGATCTGGGGCTTGATTTTAGGTGTTGCTGTGAACCAGGACGGTCGCAGTGCCAACTTGACGTCTCCTAACGGGCCAGCTCAACAAGATGTTGTCAGACGTGCACTGGCAAAAGCAAATAAAACAGTTGCTGATATTTCGTATATTGAAACGCATGGTAAGTAGTTAACACAACATTAAAGTAAAATCGAGATTAACATCTTGGTTACTAGGAACCGGTACTGGTTTGGGAGATCCATTGGAAGTAGGTGCATTGGCTCAAGTATTTAAAACATGTACACAATCAATTGGGCTTGGAGCAGTGAAGTCAAGTGTTGGACATGGAGAAGGAGCAGCAGGAGTTACAAGCCTCCTGAAAGTACTTACTTGCTTCCAGCATGGATATGTCCCTGGAAATATATCCTTAACCACACTGGATGATCTTAATCCCAAGCTCGTTGACGTAGCTTTACCATCGATGGATTTTCTGATCAAGTCCTCCAGATACGAGCTGCATCCAGAGAATATTGCTGGGGTATCTGGATTTGGTTTTGGTGGAACAAACTGTCATGTAGTGCTGGGTTCTAGTGGAGTGAACCACGTGCGGAAATCCATCGCAAGCAGAAGAATGAACTATCCGGTGGTTCCTATTCCCGTGATGTCACCTGATCTAATATTTGAGCTCCAATGGGTCAAAGCAGAGACTGAGCCGGATATCGTGGTGTCGAGTAATATCTTCGAAGTGAGATTCGTTGAAGATGTGATGGAGATCATTAGAGATATTGATGCAGCAAAAGCAGTAAATCTCTGCTTCGTCACCCGAGAATCGGTTTTTAAGGTCAACAATGAGGCTAAAATTCCTACCGCTGCAGTAAGCGGTTTCATCAAGTCACTTCGATTGGAATTTCCAAAATGGAATATCGCTCATTTGGATGTCTACGATCGTATGGTGGTTTCGCGTTCTGTCAGATTGTTTCACTTGAACTATGATCTTGCAATTCGATTGGATCAAAACATTGAAGTGCACATGGTCCCAGAACTGCATCGGTGGTCTAAAGGACCAGTGTTCCTTACGGCGCTTCAAGGAAGCATTGATATCAGCACGATTTTGATTTCTGGAGCATCTGGGGGTATTGCACAAACTATCATTCAATACTTTAAAGACAACCTTGGTCCTTGTAGATTCATTTGCATTGGCAGGTCCGGTCGCAAAGCCGGTTGCGTTGAAGGGGTCAAATGGTATAAATGCGATGTTGCTGCGGCAGATAGTGTGAAACAGCTGAAGAAAGATTTAGAAGCTGCTGGGATTGAAGTGACTTGTATTCTGCACACGGCAGGAGTGTTGGAAGAGTCTCCTGTTAAAAGCTGCAGCGCGAATTGGTTGGGTGATCATATGAATGTCAAGATCAAAGGAGCTCAAAACCTCGAAGATGCATTTCCTGATGTCAGCAGTTTTGTGACATTTTCATCAACTTCTGCGCTATTTGGAATGAGCAATGGCGCTGCATATGCTGCTGCTAATTCTGCTTTGAATGCGTTCGCAGAGTGCCGGGCTACTAAAGGTCTTCCTGTGACTAATGTAATGTGGGATATGTGGAATGAAGCAGGTATGGCTTCCGACAGAGGCATGACTTCCACAGCAAGAGGGTTGTCTACTTCTCATGCATGTCAGAGTCTTATTGGTTTGATGAAACAGCAACATGCTGAAGTAGCGGTGATTAAAACACAATGGGGGGCTTTGAATACGGGACATTTGAAATTTCTCGTCGGGAATCTTGTGAATGAAACTTCGGTTGCATCTTCATCCACGGAGGTTAAAAAATCTGTGTCGATGGACTCGAAGCAGTTAATGAGATGGATACTGGAACAGGTGGCCAATTTTACGGAGTTCACTGTGACAGATGGCGAGATGCCTTGGAGAGAAATGGGTTTTGATTCACTCAGCATGGTTGCCTTTGTGACCAAAGTCAATGATCATTTCGGGCTGGATGATGAGGTTTCAGATACGTCGATGTTTGACTATCCCACACCAACATCTTTTTTGCATTTTTTACTCAAGCTGATCGAGGAGCAAGATCCGAGTACCGTATCCAATACGTCACCGCAATTGAACAGCACTTCCAATGAAGTAGCGATCGTTTCAATGGCGCTTCGATTTCCAGGACCCAGATCCAATTGTGACGTTCAAGGTTTTTGGAACTTTCTATGTTCAGATGGTGACGCAATGAGAGAGATTCCTGGATCTAGATTCAAAATTCCAGAAGCATTTCAAGAAGAAATTTATGTGCAAACCGGAGGTTTTTTGCATCCTGATCTGTTTTATGCTCCAATGGATTCAAAACAGTTCCATATGTCCCAAGCCGAAATGAGCTCCACGGACCCTCATCAATTGATAGCACTTCAAGTGGCCTTTGAGGCATTGGAGAATGCAGAGAAGGTTGGTGCACCACTTGACAACGTCGGTGTATTTGTCGGGGCACAAAATACAGAGTTCGGAGCTGCTCAGCAACTTGCCAAAGCCGATGTGAATGCTTACAGCGCTACAGGTACTTCTTTGTCGATCATTGCCAACCGGATTTCCTACTCCTTTAACTTGAATGGTCCTTCAATGACGGTGGACACTGCATGTTCTTCATCTATTACTGCATTGAATCTGGCTATTCTTTCTCTGAAATCAGGAGACTGTACGACTGCCTTGGTTATGGGAATAGATCTTATGTTATCTCCGCATCGATTTCACATTACATGCGGAGCAAAGATGCTCTCACCAAATGGACGATGCGCGACCTTCTCTGACGGTGCTGATGGATACGCTAGAGGTGAAGGGTGTGGTGCAATTGTAATTACACTAGACAATGTCAAAGCGTTTGCAACAATCAAGGGCATTGCTGTGAACCAAGATGGAAGGAGTGCCAATCTGACTTCGCCTGTAGGTCCTGCTCAAGAAGCATGCATCTCAAAGGCTCTGTCTCGAGCGAAACTATCAGTTGACGATATTCACATGATTGAAACTCATGGTACTGGCACTTCACTAGGAGATCCTCAGGAAATACAAGCAATTGTGAATGTTTTCAAGCATCGAAACAAGAAGCAAGATCCATTAATACTAGGTGCTGTCAAGAGCAGAACCGGACATTTAGAAGCTGCAGCTGGAATCATAGGTATAATTAAGGCAACTTTGTGCCTCAGCAATCGTTTGGTGCCGCGAAACTTACATTGCCAGAATTTGAATCCAAGAATTGAAAAACTGCAACAAAAGTGTCCATTGTTGTTTCCTAGAGCCGATACTCGATTTCAACAATCTGGTATTTTGCATGCCGGAGTTTCTTCATTCGGGTTTGGAGGAGCCAATGCACATGTTATCCTATGCAGTGTTGAATCAAATAGACAAATACCAATGTCAATTGGAAAAGTCTCTTTGCCAGCTGTGTCTTCCTACAAAGTAGTAGATCTTGTGTCAAGCAGTTCAACGTGTAAATTGTGGCATGTCACGATTCCACCAGAGACTTTAAACTGTGTGAGAAATCACAAAGTAGGCGCAGTGTCAGTTGTCCCAGCAACCACTTATATCGAGATTATCAACCCTATTGTGGAGAAGCTACACCCAGATTCAACATACACATTGGACGATCTTGACTTTTCCAAAATGCTTTTTGTAGACCCAGATGCTAGTTCATTGATACTATTGGTGAAGCTTGAGAATGGTAATCGATTTTCGATTCAAACACTAGACGAAGAAAATGTGTATGCTACCATGACAGCGACTTTCAATACCGCAATGGTAAAACAAGGTGATACATTAGATCAACTAAAAGCAATTTGCTGTCATCCAATGGACTGTGGGGACACTTTATATGCAACAGTTGGTAATGGATATTCGGGACCGTTTAAACGATTGACTGGAGCGTGGCGTAACGATGATGGCACGGTGCTGTTAGGAAAAGTGTCGTTAGATCAAAATATTGCCGCGAACTCGCAACCCTCTGTATGGCTGGATGTATGTTCTCATGTGGGTATATCTTCTTTGGAGCTGATCGACAGGCGCAAACCCATATTCGCTAAATCTGTGGGATCGTACTACTCAGCCAATCAATTCACCAAGGTGAAGGAACAGACAGAGGTTTGGTCTGTGGTAACCATGTCGGAGCCGAATGTCTTGAACATGCGAATAATCGATGGTGAAAACCAAATTTTAGCCTCGGTTGAAAAGTTTTCTTTTGGGTATTTTCAAAGTGGAGCTTCTAAGAAGATCAGCTTTGTAGACCAATGGGTCCAATTAGACCCCAAGACTGGAAATCATCAAACACTGACTGCATTTTCAGATTGCAAGTCTCTCCACAGAGACATCAAGAAACGCATTGCCCAAGAAGACTTTGAACCGATGGCTGTGAGAATAACATGTCCTGAAGAAGAAGGATATCTACGATGCCTTCGAAGCGAGTATCCATCATGGGATGTAAAGAGTGTCTTCACTACTTCTGAAACTGCAAGTATCGATTGTCCGGGTGAGACCGAGCTAAAGATTGAACCAGACGGTACAATATTGGGCCGGCGCTTGACCCAGTTGACTTCATTATCCACTGTCTATGCAGTGAATGTGAAACCTGGTGGAGTATATGTGGTAACAGGTGGTCTGGGGGCACTAGGTTTGAAACTCGCGGTGAATCTGGTACATCGGGGTGCGGAACACGTTGTGCTGCTAGGCCGTAGCAAAGCCCACACACGTGGGTTACCATCAGAAAAGATGGAGTACATGTCATGTGATGTGTCAGATAGGACGCAAGTAGAATTTGCATTGAAAGGTCTGAAGATCTATGGAGTATTCCATACTGCTGGAGTACTACAAGATGCAACCATCTCCAACATGAACGATGACGCTTTTGATGCGGTGGTTAAAGTAGAAGGTGCCCAAAATTTGTTGAATGTTGTGGAATCACCTGATTTGCAAGTATTCGTGCTGTATTCGTCAGTTTCCTGTGGATTTGGATCTAGTGGGCAAGCCAACTACGCTGCTGCTAATAGTGCACTAGATGCATTTGCAATAGCCCATGATACTACAGAGTGCAAGTTCATAAGCATTCGATGGGGTCCTTGGGGAAGTGGAGGAATGGCAAATGAGCAAAACAAGAGTCGGTTCAAGAGGATGGGATTTGAGTTGCTTGAACCGGAAATGGCGCTTCAGGCGATGTTCAGTTTACCAATTGATGCCGGACCTGTGGTTACTATTTGTGACTTAGCGAATGACCATATCGATCCAGCGAATTCCTACTTGAAGCAATTTGCTACCAAACAGACTGTTTCGAATGTTGTTGCTTCTCCTGTATTTTTTCAAAGTGAAGCTTCTACTTTGGCTACAGTGTTGGAGATTGCCACTTCTGTTAGTGTCGAAAACATTGATCCCAAAACTTCTTGGCGGGACGCAGGATTTGATTCTTTATCGATGGTGGAATTCAAAAACCTAATTCAAGTAAAAGTTGGAAAGGAATTAAGACTGCATGACACATTGCTCTTTGACCATCCTACTCCTCATCTATTGGCAGAATGGCTGTCTTTAAAGCTAGGAGCCAGCAAAGGACTGAAAACAGAAATCGAATCATCTTTTAAAGCAATTGTATCTTCCAGCCATTCAGTTGTGAGTGTGACTGGTGTTGCTTGTCGACTCCCGGGCAATTCGAATTCACCAGAGGCGTTTTGGGATTTGCTTTGCAGCGGCAAAGATGTGATGGAGACTGTTCCAAAAGGAAGGTTCGATATGTCCAACGTTTTTAATCCCCAAATGGGTCTTGTGGGAAAAGCCTACACGAACATGGGGGCCTTCATCAACGATATAGAGTATTTCGATCACGACAAGTTCGGCATCTCCTTTCAAGAGGCCTCATTTATGGATCCTCAGCAACGATTGGCGATTGAAGTAGGTTACGAAGCACTGATGGACTCACATGTCCTCGAGTCCAAGTTAAGGGTGGGAGTCTATGTGGGAATGATGACAAATGACTGGATAGCAATGAGTCAGCAACTGGGTGCATCAACCGCCTTTTCAGCATCTGGTCACGCCAATTCAATCGTCGCGAATCGAATTTCTTACGCCCTCGGTTTAAATGGCCCATCAATGGCTATTGACACAGCCTGCAGTTCTTCTTTGGTAGCTACTGATATCGCGTTGGCTGCGCTTGCAAGAGGCGATTGCGACGTAGCTCTGGTTCTTGGAGTAAATGTAATCCTCTCTCCAGATCTCTACGTAGAAGAATGCGCAGCGAGAATGCTTTCACCACATGGAAAGTGTTTTACATTCTCAAAGAAAGCCGATGGTTATGCCCGAGGTGAAGGATGTGTCGCGATGGTGCTTCAAACAGGAGAGCATCCTCATTCATGGGGTGCCATTCTAGGAAGTGCAGTGAACCAGGATGGTCGAAGTGCCAATCTGACATCACCCAATGGCACTGCTCAGCAAGACGTTATTCATCGGGCGTTGTCCCGAGCCAGCGTGAAGCCAATAGATATCGATTATGTGGAGACACATGGCACTGGTACTTCGTTGGGAGATCCGTTAGAAATAGCTGCTTTGTCTTCAGTGTTTGATGAACCTGGAAGAACAAAAACATTGGCGTTAGGAGCAGTGAAAAATTGCCTGGGACATGGCGAGGGAGTTGCAGGAATTACCGGTATTCTTAAGGTTCTATTATGCTTGAAACATGGATTTGTTCCTGGTAACGTGAGTTTGGAAACAGCAGAGGATATTAATCCGAAAGTGCTGGATGTGAAAACGGACTTTATGAAAATCGCCAACCGATTCGAAAGAATGCCATTAACTGAAAAGGCAATATGTGGTGTTTCTGGATTTGGATTTGGGGGAACCAATGCTCATATTATTCTTCAACGAGCTGCATTTCAGAAAAATGACAACCAAATGCAGGAAGTGATTCGATGGCGGCGACAGTTGGTACCATGGAATGATAAACAGAAGAAATTGAAAAAGGTTTTAAATTCCACATCATTGATCCGTCGAAGCGAAACCAGTAGATCAGAATGGTGGTCACTGGCTGCAGATTCAAACAATATTGGAAACGCATGGGTGGCATCTGTATCACAGAAAGGACTTGATTTCATTCGCAACCATAAAGTAGGTAATGTGTCGTTAGTTCCTGCTTCATTGTATACGGAAGTTGTTGGGACATTGTTGGAAACTCTTGAATCAACAATTTTCATGATCTTTGAGATGAAACTAAGCAGCATGTTTTACATTGAGCCTCAAGCGCAGCAACTGGAATTTTTACTCACTTTCAAAGAATCCGAACAACTTATCAAGATTACATCGTTGGACGAGATAACCGAGTACGCAGTTATGATCGGCTCATTAAGTGAGTCTGTTGCTTTCGGAGAGGATTATTCCAAACATTTAGAATACAGTATTAAAACCTGTGTCCAGCCTCTGCCTTGCGGACCAGCCCTTTATTCCAATCTCGGTAATAAGTATGCTGGCGAGTTTAAACAGCTACAAGAAGCGTTTTCGAACTCAGATGGATCTGTGCTACTTGGCAAAATTCCTGTACAATCAAAGGGAAACGATATGGCATCCGTAGCATGGTTTGACACTGGGTTTCATTTATTCTTGGCCTCGCTCGATGAAGACATGAGAAGAAAACCTGCATTTGCTAGTAGCATTGCAGTGGTAGAATCTCTCGCGGTATCCAGAAAGCAACATATTTCTTCTGTAACAGTTGTGATTCATGTTATTGAGAAGAATAAAAAGTTTGATATGTATGTGTACAATCAAGACAGTGAGGTGATCATGAGGGTTGAGGGAGGGGTGTTGGGTGTTTTAGCCAACGTCAATCGGAATGCAGAAAACGCTTCGGATATTGCAGAGAAAACTATTTCAAAACGAAATTCAAGTGTTTCGGAGGTCGTGTTTCGTATTGCAAAGAGGGTTGTCAGTGCCGAGTTTACAGCGTCAACTCCATGGAAAGATGCTGGATTTGATTCGCTATCCATGGTTGAGTTTCGCAATCAACTTCAAATCGAATTGGGAGATGGATTAAGCTTACACGAAACTATTTTGTTCGATTATCCGACAGCAAACGAACTGATAGCTTGGGTTGATTCCTCCATGCAAGATTCGCCACCAGAGGCAACGGTGGAATCAGTACAGCTAAAGGAATACGAACCAGAGAGTTTTCAAGCGGCTGGGGATATCGCAGTGGTGGATGTTGCTTGTAGATTACCAGGAAACGTAGGATCACCGCAAACCTTTTGGGAACTTCTCAACAGTGGTAAGGATGCCTTTTCACAGATTCCACTTGGAAGATTCGACTTTGAGCCGTTTTTTGACGCAGATACTTCCAAGACAGGAACCATGTACACAAACAGCGGGGCGTTTTTGAGTGGGGTTGATTTATTCGACAACGCCAAATTTGGTATTACAGATGCTGAAACCAAGTCCATCGATCCACAGCAGCGACTGGCCATTGAATTGACAAGTGAAATACTGGAACGCAGCGCCTTGAAGACTACCAATGTGGGCGTGTACGTTGGAGTGATGACAAATGATTGGGTTGATGTTGTAAGAGGCACACGGGCAAGACCGAGTGCTTTTTCGGCAGCTGGTCATTCGACCTCTATAATCGCGAATCGCGTTTCATACGTGCTGGGCTTGAATGGTCCATCCCTTACCATCAATACAGCTTGCAGTTCTTCGCTAGTTGCATTGGATGCGGCTGTAAGTGCACTTCAAAGAGGAGATTGCGATGCTGCAGTTGTAATTGGGGTGAACTTAATTCTTTCTGCCGATGTCTACGTTGAAGAGTGTGCTAGCAGAATGCTTTCAGTGGATGGTAAATGCTTCACATTCTCTAGTAAAGCCAATGGTTATGCTCGTGGTGAAGGATGCGTGGCAATGCTACTACAGCGTTTCCAAGATATTGGTAAACCTTCATGGGGTGTTGTAAAAGGCACGGCAGTAAACCAAGATGGAAAGTCGGCCAATTTGACTTCTCCTAGTGGGCTAGCTCAACAACGTGTGATTGAAAAGGCTCTTCGAAGAGCAGGTATTAAAAACAGTGACATCGAGTACATTGAATCCCATGGAACTGCGACGATATTAGGTGATAGCATGGAGATAACTGCGCTATCAAAAGTATTTCCTGGTCCTCAAAAATTGATAGTTGGTTCGGTTAAATCTTGCGTAGGACACACTGAAGGGGCTGCAGGATTAACTGGTGTCTTAAAAGCATTGCTATGTCTTCGTCATGGATATGTTCCCAAAAACATCAACATGGAAGAGATCAGTCCCAAGGTTCAGCAAGTGATGACTGAATCAATGATATTACCGATGACACCAACGCCTCTCAGTAGCAGAACCGCCTATGCGGGAGTATCAGGGTTTGGTTTTGGTGGTACAAATGCTCACGTAATTCTTCAAGGGGTAGAGATGGAACCAGAGGATATGAATGTGACACATCATCTTTACAGAGAATCCATGAAGGAATTGAAAATTGTTTATGACTCCGACGACGACGATGTGTCTCCGATAATTAGATCCTCCAAGAAACGATTCCCTTGGGTTTTTCAAAACGACAAAGAAATTACGTATCAATTGGAATGGGTGGTGTGTAGCTCGCCTCTTGTGTTGCACAACAAGAACGTCTTTCCAGTGGAGTCAGTGGCAGATGTTATGAAAATAGTGCGACAATTAAACAGTGCCAGAAGCCTTAAAATTACATTTATAACTCGCAGCTGCATGATGGGCATTTCAAATCCTTCTAAAACTGTCACTGCAGCTGTTTGGGGCTTTGTTCGATCACTTCGTCAAGAAAGGTCAAAGTGGAATGTGCACCTGGTTGATATAGATGATAACTTCAACATTGACAACGGTGTGTATCTTCCTGAATCCGAGCTGGACACCGTGATCAGAAAGCAGGTATTAGTACCACGTATGAAGAAAATGGAGCACGTGATGCCTATGACACTCAAGTTCTGTCTACCGGTAAAACCTGACTACTACATAATCGTATCAGGGGCCAGCGGTGGCATTGCTAAAAATCTAGTTGAGTTCCTTAGACTCAGTGTTGGACATAGCAAGTTCATTTGTCTGTCACGTTCCTACTCTGACTCCTTCGATGACGTGAATGATGTTACACTGAAATGCGATGTTGGAAATGAGCTAGAAATGCAACAAACTGCTGAGAAAATCCGACTTGCAGGTCTTATAGTAGGGGGTGTTATTCATTGCGCCGGGATGCTTGTGGAGTCGCCTATCACTTCATTCAATCAGTCACAATTCGAGCAGCATATGAGAGTCAAAGTGGGCGGAGCAGCGAACCTCAGTGACTCGTTTCCTGACGCAGAAATGTTTGTAACATTTTCTTCCACGTCGTCACTCTTTGGAATGGGATCAGGATCCAATTATGCGGCTTCAAATAGTGCGATAGATGCATTTGCTGCTTTTAGAAATGGTCGTGGTAAAGCAACTTTCAATATCCAATGGGATATTTGGAGTGAAACGGGAATGGCGCACGATCGCAATGTTACTTTACAAGAGAGAGGCATCAGCACTCAAAAGGGCTGCCAAGCATTTTGTGGAATTGTCGCCAACGGAATCACCACCCCTGTTGTAGTTATGCAAGTTAATATACACTCACTGCACAAGACGCTAGGAACCTCATTGCTACATGATCTCGCAGACGAGCTCCTTGAAGAGCCAGTTGAAGTATCACGAGCTCCTGCAGTAAAACGCCGGGAAGTCAGCTCAACAGTATCAACGGAACCCGTGGCAGTCTTGCTACAATCTTGTGGTATTACTTCTATGACAGAGACCTTTGCAAACCAAGGTGTCGACTCGCTGCGAGCCATCGAGATCGTCAATTCAGTTGAAGATAAATTCGGAATAACAGTGGCTCCTACATTTTACATGGATTTTCCCACTGGAGAATTGCTTGCGAATCATATTTTGGGCTTGAGTTCTTTGGAGGTTCCAACTTTCCAAGAGACATCAACGAACTCTTCTTTATGGATAGAACCGGTATCTGCACCTGCTCTTCGATTGTTCTGCTTTGCATATGCTGGCGGTCATCCTTCTATCTTCAATGCCTGGTTGCCGTACTTACCAGGAAATGTTCAGCTGTGTCCAATCTCGATGCCTGGATATGGCAATCAGAGTTCCAGAGCCGATTGGAGTAGTATCTCAGAATTAGCAGGGGTTATTGCAAAAGCCCTTCCAACCAACACACCCTTTGTAATGGCTGGAGCTTGTCTCGGAGCCATGGTTGCATACGAAGTATCTCATCAGTTGAAACAGAAACCTGCTCATTTCTTTGCGATCACATGTGCATCGCCACCAAAGTACGCCGATGCAATTGGATTCACTTTTGATGGAGTCCTGGCTGATAACCCCTTCTTCACTTCTGAGAAAAAGAAAAGTTCATCATTTTCGAATTTAACCGCAGAGCAAAGAGAGAAAGTGATAAATCAATTGAGAGAGGCGCATTTCTTTCAAGACAATGTAACATTAGAACGACTGCAAAGTAACCAGGAATACTTCGAGCATATTTTGGGCCAGTTGGCCGGGCAGCTTCAATTGGCTGAAAGATACACATTTCCCCAGCATGATAAGTTGACATTTCCAATCACATCGATGGGAGGCAGCGACGATGAAACAATTCCTGATGGATGGTGCAAGGAATGGAAAACTCAAACCACCGAACGGGCTGAGCATTTTGATATACCAGATGCGGGACATTTTCTAATTCAAACTCATCCGGAGAAAGTATGCAGTATCATCACCAATGCGCTCAAAAATAACATTTATCAATAATCAAATGATTTTAACCTTTTATAATACCTGAAGTTTGCATCTGATTTAGTTTATTAATGAATCTATTCGATTTTGGCAGAAGGAGCACCTGCTATTTCTTCCATTTCTTTTTTATCGGATGACTTTGACTCTTCTTCCGGAGGCTGGTCATCCGATTTCGCAGCGACGACAGTCTTGCGCATCCAGTTAGTGATCTGAATTCCTTTAATGACGCTCTTGAACTTTCTAGATGAATTGTATTCTTTGAACTTTTCCAAATTGCATGAAAGATCTGAATCCATTTCACCAATCATCCACGGGTGCTGTAGTATCTCCTCCATAGAAGGTCTCTTTGTGGAATCCACCACCAACAAACTACTTATAAACGATTTGGCTTCTTGTGAAACATTATCCCAATAAGGAGAGGGAAACGGAAATTTCCCAGATTTGATTTTTTCGAAAAGTACAGCATTGTTTTGATGGTAGAATGGCGGGAAACCACATAGAATTATATACGCGATAATACCAAAGCTCCAGGTGTCCACCTTTTTGTCATAAGCATGTCCCATCAAAACTTCAGGGGCTACATACCCTGGTGTGCCACATCGCGTCTTCATGATCGTATCGTCGTCAACAATCTTTGCTAAACCGAAATCTGCTAATTTCAAAAGAGCATCATCACTAGCATCAGAATACAATAGATTCTCTGGCTTAAGATCTCTGTGAACAATTCCCTTTTCGTGACAGAACTTAAGAGCTGATGCAAGCTGCGTGAGGTCTTTTCGCGCAAGGGCTTCGCTGTAGAACGTCTTGGCAACGATCCGATCAAACATCTCACCTCCTTGCATGATCTCCATTACCAGGTATACATACTTGCTGCACTTAAAACTCTCGTACATATGCACGATATGCGGATGATCCATACTCGATAGAATTTCGATCTCCACATCGAGAGCTTCTAGGTCATCTGATTTCATGGTGCTCAGGTTCATAATCTTCACTGCCCGAACGACATCCTTGTCAGTTTTCAGCGTACATATCTTCACTGTAGCAAAGCTCCCCGTTCCAAGTGTTCTTGTCGCCTTGTACTTTTTGGAAAACGAGTCGGTACCGAACAATCCCATGACTTAGCTTGGTATAAAAACTGTTCAAACTTTAACGGATATATTAAGTGGGTTTACAAGTTCTATTATTTCCCATAATAAATAGAAATCCCGCGCCAAAAAAAGTTTTGGAGAAGAGTCAGGCGATGGAGGTCAAGAAAAATGACCTCAGAACAAGCCTGAAACTTTTCATCAATAGATTACCTGATAGAACAGGTGAATCAGATGAAGCAAAACTTGAGAAACGTTTCAATTGCAGAATACCCGATAAACCATTATTAATCCTTGAAACAAAACCTCCTGCCAATCAGAGATCTCATCATACGGTGAGTCCCAGGGTCATCAAGCAACATGTTGGAAGTATTAAATTAATATCGTGCGATGGGGTTGAGTTTCGCACAGTATTGAAAGACAACTGCTCCAAAAGCGGTTTATTAAGTGCAATGATGCAAACCCCATTTTTGGAACGACAACGAAATAGAATTGTTTTCAAGCAGCTGGACGCCGTAACAGTAGAGAGTATCGCATCGTTTTTGAACGGGGAATTTAATCTTGTTCACAGCAACACATTTGAACTCTTGGTGGCTGCAGACTATTTATGCATCGATGAATTGTCGGACATTCTCGTAACTTACCTTGCCCGGCATGCTTGGGACATTGAGGAATTCGGAGATTTGCCGACGAACCTTATTCAACGTATTCTTGATCAATGCGATATTCATGTATTTATTATGATGGAACGAGCAATTGCTAATTCCATAGCACTTTCGGCATCGCAACGAGCCTTGCTGGTAAAACAATTATTTCAGCGCCATCAAAAATCAGAAGCTATTGGATCCCATGTCGATTTTATTTTAAGTCGGAAATGCAAATGGGAATCCTTCCAGGTCTTCAAAGAACTCAAGCAATTTGGAAATTCAATAGAAACCTGCAGCATTGGAAACGAATCCGTTTTACGTTCGAACTTTCGAAATTTTTTGAAATGTCTTCCAAAATTGAAATCTCTTCATCTCAGTCGCTTACAGGGTCGATCTGTGTTTACAGCACTGAGAGATATCAAGGACCATGATTTCACATTCATTACATGTTTAGACTTGAATATTTCTAATTCGAATATTGACGATGAAGCTATCCAATCCATTGCCTCGTCTATGTATCAAGCAGAAGGACCCTCGTATGGACTCGAATCATTGAATCTTAGCGACTGTGCGGTTGGCCATTTGGGGGCACGCACCATTGCAGACTACATACAAAGTCGCAATCAATCAATATCAGCTCTAGATATTAGTCGAAATCCTCAAATCAACTTTGTGGCTTTCAAATCACTTTTTCGAGCATTTGAAAAAGTCCGTTTTCTCACAAGAATTAATGTCGCTTCCACCAATTGCGATGTGAATATGCTGCTTGGACACTTGGTCATCTCAATATCCCCCTTGACGGTGTTGAATGCCAGCGACAATAACACAACAGTTTCTTCTAAGATATTTACTGCGTTTTTGAGATCCACTCCAGAATTGACAGTTCTAAGTTTAAACGGCAATGATTGCTCTGAAGATTCTTTGTTTTCAGAACTCAGGTATTCCAAAATTGAGATTTTGAATCTAAGCAACACGGCCTTGACTACGCCGGGAGCAAAGTCACTGTCTCAAAATATCCCAGTCTCACTCCGAACATTAGATGTCAGTCGCAATCATCTACCTAGCGCCGGTACCAGCTACTTGGCTGGATGTATGAGATATGTTTCCAACATGGATATCTCATATAACTCTATTAATATCTCCGTGGCTGTCTCGATTGGGATTCATATTACAGATTCTACGAATTCTTTGGTGATGAATGTGGGAGTAGCACACGAACGAATTCGATTTCAAGGATGTAATGCACTTTGCAAAGCCCTGAAAACCAAGTCTAACTCGCTCATCTCCATGAATCTTTGTGGACATGGGATAGTATGTCAAGGTGCTAAAAACTTGGCAAGTTTGATAGCTGGTGGCCATTTGTTAAGTCTTCGTAGTCTGGTATTAATGGAAAACAACATCAAAGAACCTGGTGCACAAGCATTCCAGGATTTATGTGTTTCGAAACTTACAATTGATCTGCGACGAAATCCTATTCCAGAAAGCGCCAAACGATTGCTAGTTCAAACTACGCACCTAATATGTTATTAAAATCAAAATCTTAAATTCTAGAATTTGTCCTTCAATAAGATATCCTTGTTTTTAAATAAGAAACTAGCGGTTGATGGCTTCTATTTACAACTTGAAATTCTTTAAAATATACGATTTTGTCGTTTTAATTAAATAACTAACAAAATAAGAAATAAGTTGAAGATAGATATCTAATAGAATTACCTTCCTGGAAGTTGCAAACCTGGAACCTTGCCATCGTAATAAATTCTCATCAAGCTCTTACTAATGAATAGGTCTCCATCATAGAAACTTGTCTCTATAGTAACCTGCCCTGATAGCAATGCAGCAGGGAGCATCTGGGACTTTTCAGCGGCAAAGATATTCTGTTGCCATGTATTGGTGGATCCAGGAATCACAAATCCGAAAGCAAAATACCATTCTTCCATACATATCCCTTGGTAAAACACTCTTTGAACGATTCTAAACTTTTCAATCTCCTCGTAGCTTGAAAATGTGATTTCACGAGACACAGCGTTACATTCCAGAATCTCGGAAGGAATGTGCGCCGACTTTTCACTCTCGAACATATCGGGCCCAAAGTCATCTGACTTCCAAAGCAGCTTTCCTGTTTCTCCATCACGCATATTCATGTGACATATCTTGAATCCATTCAAAATATCTCTCGCAACTGGGTTTCGAGACACCCTAACCTCACCTTGCTTCTTCATGTTCTTCAGCGCCTCCCATTCCTCATTGACTCTGTCATCTTCATTGGAAGCAGGGCCAATTTTCTTCGCCTTGACTACTGGTTTCGCTTTCATGAAGATTGCCTTCGATGGTGCACGATCGACATCTTGTGACTTGGCCTCCATCCTGGAATGAAAAAAGAACCGTTACTTATGTAGACCATGATACAAGATGATTGACCTTGGTGATGTTGATCATAACTTGACAATTGTGTTGCTGGGAAGCGTCAATACTGGTAAGAGTAGCATGATGAGCATGTACTGTCGAGGCGACTACCCAGTGCAATATAGGAAGACAATAGCAGCTAGCTTCTCAGAGAAGACCATCGAATCGTTGGGGGAAGAGGTACATTTGATGATATGGGATCTGCCTGGTGAACACGTATTCTCGCCAATGAACCATCGTCACTTTAAGTCTGCTGATGCAGTGATTATGATGTTCGCGACGGACGATTTGGAGTCGTTTCATGCTATAACTACAATACATGACAAAGTACAAGAGATGTGTGGGAGGAAAACTACCATGGTTCTTGTGCAGAACAAAGTGGATCTATTAGACCGTGCGCAAATGAACGCCAAGCAGGTAGAGGATTTAGCAACAGCTCTCGGCGTTAAACTTTATAGAACCTGTTGCAAAGAGTACGTGAATGTCGCTCCGGTATTCGAACACCTAGTGTCCAAACAGTCAGGGAATAGTTCTTCTGCAATTGTGGATATTGGGGATGTGGTCCCGGTTTTGAAAACTGCTATTGATGGAATTAAAATTGCTGATAAAATCGAAACGAATTCTCCTTCAAAAACCGTCGAGAATCAGACGAAAGTTCCTGTGTTTCCTACGGCAATGGAGGAACCAAATGTTGCGGTACGTTTTCTGGTTTTTTATTGTATCCTACTTATATTTTTAGACGGGTCCTTCCAAACAACGAGTGACACGGAAGCAAAAGAAAAATTGTGTAATTCTTTAATAAGCTTTTTTGAAAACCGGCCATATTTTTCAAATTGTTTTCAATTGAGTATGTCTTGATATGATTTTTGAATGTCCTCCAAAGGTACGAGCATTTGATTGGGTATTGTTGCGTTCATATTGCCAATTTTCTGACGTTTCCAATCTAAGATTCGGTTAAAAGGACATGGTTCATAGAGCTGTTCCATTCTATCCATGAAATTAGGGGGGAAGGAAAACAAAGCATGAAGTTCATATAACACACGACCCCGTGAACTGGCCAATTGCCCAATAACAACAGCGCTACTCCCTTGCAGCAAAGCCTGCAACAAATCTATATTTTGTGTTTGTACATCAGGGTATACGTAAATGTCGGAATCTAGTAAGCGTGATATCTCAGTGCTCCCTGTTAAATAGATCCTGGCAGAACCATGCAGAGAAATAGCGTACTGTGCCATCGCAGCATAGTACATCTGGTTGTTGTCATTTTTTCCAAGTGCGAAATGAGGTTCAGGTAATCGTGCATCAACTGCTATTGACTGCAGATGGCTATCATATTCCATCTGTTCCATTATAGTGGCCAATGCAGTGATAGCACGTTTACCGTCATGGTTCAACCGAATAACATAGGCAAGAGCTTCAGAACGCAGAACGACCTCTGACGCCCCCTGCGCTATATCCTCCTGCTTGCAATTGGGGGCAATTACTTTCATATCTGAGCTTGAATCGCAAATGGAAAGCGGCAAAAAACCGGAATCCGAACCCATCAAAGTGCATTTTTGTGCAACTGCTGTTATTAAACAACTGGTTTCTTGAATTAATTTTTCAAATTCATCTTTACCGTTCTTCCTGCAACTACATTGGGCTTGAACACAATTATTTTGATTCGCAACTATCGTTTCCCTCCATTCTCGTTTTTCATTTTCCACAGCCTGATTCGAGACACTTCTAGGCGACCGGTAATTCCATGAGTCCGTCAAGTACATTGCTACTCCTTCCGCGTTTAACTGTGTGGAATAAACAGGTGACGAAGCCACAGTAGCATAACCCAGAAAGACGACCGCATACATTTAACTAACTTTTTTTTTTTTTTTTTTTTCCCAAAAAATTTTTT
>Ga0105055_10002112_pt1 | contig 31480 bp, 13 predicted proteins | sample BON03_FD_78090 | JGI IMG/M metagenome (GOLD analysis project Ga0105055, IMG submission 78090) | Freshwater microbial communities from Lake Bonney liftoff mats and glacier meltwater in Antarctica - BON-03 | ecosystem: Environmental > Aquatic > Freshwater > Ice > Glacier meltwater | place: Lake... | reverse complement strand
GGGGGGGGGGGGGGGGGGGGTGGGGGGGGGGGGGGGGGGGGGGGGGGGGGGGGGGGGGGTGGGGGGGGGGGGGGAGAGGGGGGGGGGGGGGGGGGGGGGGGGGGGGGGGGGGGGGGGGGGGGGGCGAGGGTCAAAAGGCGTATGTGAGAGGCAAAGCAAAACGGGGCGGGAAAAAGAGAGAGCGATGAAAAAAAAAGGCAGGCTGCGTCGTCTTGTGTGGTGTCGTCCGCTCGCTCCGCGGCGCCCTCAAAAAAAAAGCAAACGGGAAGAAGCATCATTGCTTCTCCCCCGTTTCTGAAGCAAAAAGCCCCTACAAAATTCAAATCAATCATTCGTTTCTCACGACGCCGCGACGGCCGCGCCGCCGCCGGCCGTACCGGCGCCCGCGTCGGCGAGCGCCAGCGCCGCCACCTCTTCGGCCCACCACGCAAAGGCCTCGCGGCGGCCTAGGTCCCGCATCGCCTCGCGCTCGGCCGGCGGCGGCACCAGCACCAGGTAGCGCTCCCACGCGGCGGCGCTGAACCCTGCGGACTTGACACGCAGGTTGGGCGCGATCTCGGCCTCGCGCACGGGGCGCGAGAAGGGCGCGGCGGCCATGCCGAGCGGCACGGCGGACACGCGCACGGGGCGCGGCGCCGGGCGGCGGCGCCGGCCCGCCGCCGCCCCGCTGCCGTCGTCGTCGTTCGTCGGCGGCAGGGGCAGCGGCGCCGCGAACACGCCGTCCACCAGGCGCGTGCGCCCGCGCAGCGACGCCCACGCGCGCCAGGGGCTCGACAGCAAGGGGAAGAAGCACGAGGCGGCGACGCCGTCGACGAGCTCGGCGCGCGAGGCCCAGTCGCCGACCAGCCACAGGCCCGGGCGCCACGAGGGCGGGTAGGCCTGCTGCGACAGCAGCAGGCCGGGGCCCGCGGACGACAGGGCGCGGGCCAGGCGCGCCGGGGCGCGCGCCCACCCGGCGACGGCGCGGGCGGCGGACGCGACGGCGCACGCGGCGGGCGGGGGCAGGAGGCGGAGGAGGCGTGCGGCGGCCCCCGCGCCGCCGCCGCCGCCGCGGGCGGTGGACGAGGCGCAGCGGCGGAAGAAGCCTCCGCCCTCCTCCGCCGCGTCTCCTCGGGGATCGTCGTCGGCGCGGCGCCGCGTGGCGTTGCCGCCCGGCTCGAACCCCGCCGCGCCGCCAAAGGCGACCGACATGGCCGCGAAGGCCTTTCCGCGGCAGCGCGAGACGATCTCGGCGTCGGTGGCGGGCGGGCGGGGCCCGGCGCCGTCGCCGCCGCCGCCGCCGTTCCCACCGCCGCCGCCGTCGCCGCCCGGCGCGGCGGCCAGGACGGCGGCGATGGCCTCGCGCACCGCCGCGTCCTGCGTAAAGGCGCACGCCGTGCTCCGGCACCGCGCGGCCAGGCCCTCGAGCGCCGCGTGCACCGCGTCGGGCGGCGCGCGCGCGCAGGCCGCCAGCGCCACCAGCGCGCCGCCGCTCGAGCCGGCCACGGGCGTCTCTCCCGGCACGAGGACGCCGACCTCCCCTAGAACCTCGACGGCGCCGAGCATGAAGGGCAGCAGGAAGCCCGTGGCGCTGAGGCCGACGGCGTAGGTGGCGTTGGTGACAGGGTGGGCGGCGAGTTCGGTGGAGCCGGGTGCGCCGCCGTCGAGCTTGTTGCTGCTGCGGAGCCGGCGGAACAGCGTCGCCGGCAGGCGGAGAGAGGGGGGAGGGGCGGCGGCGGGACCGGCGGCGGCGGCGGCGGCGGCGGCGGCGGCAGCGCCGTTGTTGGCGGAGGACGCGAGCACGACCGCCGCGGCCAGGATCGCCGGGAGGAGCTTCATGGCCCACCCGGTGCGCATCTCGCCGGCCCGTGGGGCGCGTCCCCGCGCGGCGAGGGCGGCTCTCGAGCGCGCCCTCGACAAGGGGAAAAACGGCGTTGGTGAAACGGGCAAGTGTGAGGCAAGTTGCGGGGGAAATCAGAACGCCGGTCTAGGTTTTGTCTTGCTCTCTTTGGGGGCTTTGTTGCGGTCTATGGGTAACAATCTGGTTGTGTTGGATACTGCAGGGTGCGCGATTGGATCGTGCGGACTATGAGAGACTCAAGGGGGGGGGCGCGGCTTTTTTGATCGGATTGGATCGCCTGGAATGGGAGGGGGGGGAAGGCCTGGGGGCCGATCGGGCGCTCGTCTCGTCTCGTCATACGTTGCCGCCGCCCCCTCCCCTCTTCCCGCACCCCTCGCCAAAAGAAAACTCTCTTTCCAAGGACACGCCCGATCTGAGACTCTCTTTTTACTACACAGGCACACAGACACACACGCACACACACACACGCGCGACAAGCAGCACACGCAAGTTAGTTCAGCCACCCGACGCCGCCCGCCGCCGCTCCCACGCCCGGACAAGGCTGCCGCCGCCGCCGCCGCCGCCGCCGCCGCCGCCGCCGTTTGGCGCGGCCTCGGACGGCGGGACGGGCAGGGCTTCGGTGTAGACGCCGTCGGCCACCAGGGGAAGGCCGCGGAACGAGGTGGCGGGGGACAAGGCCGACACCAGGGCGTTGAACGCCGAGGCGGCCGCGGCGTTGATGGTGTCCTGGGCCGAGCGCCAGTCCGAGACGAGCCAAGGGCGCGGGTGGAGGCCGAGCCCCTGGGGCACCAGCGTCTGCGAGACGCCCAGCAGCGCGAGCTGGGCCTTGACCGACACGTCCATGGCCCAGCAAATGACGTTTCCGGGCTGGTGCATGAGGCCGATCGCGGCGAGGGCCCCGCTGCCGTCGTCTTCGCCCATTGCGGGGGGGGGAGGGGGCGGGGGGGGGGGGGGGGGGGGGGGGGGGGGGGGCGGGTGCGGTGGCCGGCGCTCTGTGTCGTGGTGGCATTGTCGTTGGGGTCGTCGTCGGCGCGACCGCGGCCTCGGCGGCGTCGGTTGCTCGCCCGCCGGGCCTGGCCGCTCAAGCCCTCGTGGTGCTCCGCCTGGTGTTTCTCGTGCGCAAAGACGGAAAGATCTACAGACGCCTCGCCGGGACAGCGCTCGACGGCCTCGGCGACGCCGCCGGGTCCGACCGTCGACCGTCGACCGTCGACCGTCGACCGTCGACCGCACGGCGGCGAGCGCGTTTGCGAGCGTGCGCCGCAGCTCGGCGTCGAGCGTCAGGGCCGCAGTCGTTGTGCGCGGCGCAGTAGTCGGCGAGGCGGTTGGCTTCCCGCTCGACCACGCTGTAGGGAACGCCCGAGCAGGAGACGACAGAAAGGATCGCGCCGCCGCTCGAGCCGGCAAACATGGTTTGCTCGCCGACGGGCACGGCGGCGCCGCCCTCACGATCGCCCCCTCCTCTTCGAGGCCCGCTAGGACGCCGAGGAGGAAGAAGACCAAAAACCCCGGGCCGGAAAGTCCCACGCGCCCGATAGGTGCTGCGGCGAGGGCGCTGGTGGCGTTGCCGCGGGCGATCGCCGCCGCTAGCGCATATTTTTCTTGTAGTGTAGTGTAGGAGAGACGGGGGGGAGGAGAGCGTCGGCGTCGGCGTTGGTGTCAACTTTGGTTCGGAAACAACTTTTGCTTTGCTGTTGCGCCCGAGCCCTAAACAAGACGCGTGTGCCTTGTGTGGGTTCATATAAGGATAGTGAGTATGCCGAGAGAAGGCTAATTGCGGGAGGAGGCTAATTGCGGGGGAAGGCGAGGGCGCATTGGTCTGCTGCTTCTCCGGCCCCAAGGCTGTTCGCTCGCCCCGCAAAAAAAAACAAAAAAAACGCCGCCCTTGTTTGCTCGAGACGCTCCCCTTGCAAATCGCGCGATTCGCATTTGACAATGTAAAGACGAGGGCGGAGTCAGCCGCCTTCGCCCAGCTCTTGTTACAAGTTCGCACAGCAGCGATCATCGCGAGGGAGACCAGCGAAAACGTAGAGATCACCAGAAGAAAAAATATCCTCGGGCGAGACCTTTACAGCAAAAACTCGACAGGGTCCGTCCTTACGGCGCCGCTCCCGCCGCCGCCGCCGCCTTCGCCGAATCCGCCCGCCGCCACGCGCTCGCCGCCTCGACCTCGTCCAGAAAGGCGCGCGCCTCGGCCACGCCCAGCGCGTACATCTGCTCTCGCACCTCTTTTGTGGGGACCACAAAGTTGTAGCACATGGCCTCCTCGGGCGACATGCGCATGGCCGTGCGCAGGCCCGGGGCGATGGTCGGGTTGGCGATGGGTTTCTCGCTGAACCCGATGGCGTAGGTCGGGGGCACGGCCGACAGGCGGATGCAGTGCCGGCTGCCTCCCCTCGCGGGAGGGAGCGGCGGGCAGGGCAGCGGGTCCGTGTAGACGCCGTCGACCAGGTTCTTGACGCCGCGGTAGGTGGTCGTGAGCGTCGGGCCGGACCAGATGGGGTTGAGCGACGAGGCCATGGCCGCGTCGATGCCGTCGTCGACGCTCGCGAACTCGGACACCACCCAGGGCGCCGCCGAGTTTGGCCTGGGCCCGCGGTTGTTCTGCGCGTAGGCGGCCCGCAGCGCGGGCGACGCGCCGATGGTGCTGCAGATGTGCCTGCCCAGGGCGTTGGGCACGCCTCCGATCTTTGGTCCCAGCCTGTCGCTCGCCTGGATCACGGCCTCCTGCAGCGCCGGGTTGGGCGCGATCAGCGGGATCGCCTGGGTGAGCGGGTCGGTGCCGTCGCCAAACAGCCGCGCCGCCGCGGGCCCGAGCTCAGCGCCCTGGTTCCACAGGGTCGGGTGCGACGCGACCGACAGCTGCACGAACGTGCGGCCGTTGCAGTTGCGCAAGGCCTGCTGAGCTCCCCCCGGCGCGGCGTCGAGCGAGCTGACGATCGTCTCGCGGAGGCCCGGGTCGAACCGGGCGACGCAGTTGAAGCGGCCCGCGCAAAAGTCGGTGAGGCGGACGCTCTCGTTGTAGAAGAAGGCGTTGGCGGCGCCCGAGCACTGCGCGAGGGCCAGGACGGCGCCGCCGCTCGAGCCTGCGTAGGGCGTCGCGCCGGCCTTGGTCATGCCGGCTTCGCGCAGTGCCTGCAGCGCCCCGAGGAGGAAAAACACGAGCAGGCCCTGTAGCATGTTTTTTTTCCAAGGCGGTGGCGGGCGCGGGGGTTGGGGGCGGCAGGGCAAATCGTGTGTTGGCGGCGGGGTTGTTTTCTGAGCGAGGCACAGTGCACCCAGCAGCGACGCTTTGGGGCCTGTCGGTCGAACGGCAAAGGAGGGGCGGCAGCGCGCGGGAGAGGGGGGAACAAGCGACAACCACAAAAACAGAATAGAACGAAAGAAACGAAAAAGAAAAGAAACGCACCGTCCCGCTGATGCCGACGCCGACGTTGGCGTAGTCCCCCGCCAGGAGGGAGGCGCCCACGCCCGCGGCGAGCTCGGTCGCGTTGAGGGTGCCCATGCTGACCATGTAGGGCGCCGCCATCCTTTTGTGTTACGTCGTTTTTTGGTGGTCTGTGGGGTTCGTGGCTTGGGCGCGCGCGGGCGGGCAGGCGGGCGCGCGGCGATGCGCGGACCGCGTCAGCAGGGCGGCGTCGGCGGCGGCGATGCCGCCCTGCGCAAGGGGCGAGGGGGCCGGGCGCCTCTCTCTCTCTTTTTGTGAGGCGCGCGCGGGCGGTGGGCGACGGGTGGAGAGGTCGACACGTGGTGCAAGGAGGGGCCTTGTGCTTGGGCGAGGTGCGACTCGACGACGGTTGGCGTCTCGTCGGATTCCGGTTTCACGATGTCTCTCCCTCTCTCCCGAGCCGCGAAAAGCCTGTGTTTTCGTCCTCCGGTCGCGCTTGCGCCGCAGCAGATCACTTCGCGAGGGGGGCGCGCGCGAGGAAACGCCTAGATAAATAAGACGATCCTTTAGTGGTCGAGGGTCGCATGTGGTGTGACAGGCACTGTGGGGCGCTTGAGGAGAGGGAAAGAGAGAGACAGCCCGTCGGCGGCACGGAGCCGCCAGCCGCCGGCACCCGACGCCGCCGGCGCTCGGGGCCGCCGCCGGCCTTGAGGAAGCCAAAAAAACCCGGGAAATTTTTACACGAGCGAGCGACAACACGCGCGGAAATGTTACGTGGCGAGAGAAGAAAGACATTGGAGGACGGATGTGGGCCCCGAGGAAAGGTCGGGAGGAGGAATTTTGGGTACAAAAAGGGGAGCGCGCGGGAAGAACGGGCGAGTGGAGGGGCGACGGCGGGAGGGGGGGAGGGGGGGCAAGGAGCAGAAATGACGACCGTCTCAAAACAGCAGGACCGAGTCGACGCCGTGGGCCCACCCCTTGCCGCATTGCCAGTGGTCGCCGGATAGCGGCGCTAGCGAGTAACGAGCGCGCACGGCGACGCCGCCCGCCGGTCCAGGCGCCGGGACGAACCTCAGAGGGGCCGCGCCCGCGCCCGCGGCCGACTTGGCGCCCGACTCGACGCTCCGCCGGAACGCCGTCGGCTCGCTCGCCCCGACGACCATGTCCTGCGGGCCCACGGCCTTGGGCAGCATGCTGTACCGCACAAAGGGCGTGAACGCCGAGCGGAAAGACTCTACGGGGAACCGCAGCATCTCGTCGACGCCCAGGTGCCAAAACTTCTCGAGCGCCCTGTCCGAGGGCACAAAGAGCGTCATGCCGAGACTGGGCTCCAGCCACGCGCTCGTGTTGGTGAGGTAGCGGGGCATCTGAGCGCGCACGACGCTGAAGGTGTCGGGGGCCTGCAGCAGGCAGTCCATGAAGGAGGGGGCCGCCGCCTTGGTGGCGACGCCGGGCGACGACGACGACGAGGACGAAAACGGGGGCGCGCTGGCGGCGTCGGCGGCTGTTTTTGTTTTTGCGATTTGGGGTGGGGTGGAAGACGCGGGCGGGAGGGCGACGGTTGTTTGTTCGGTGGTCGCAGCGCGGGCGATGCAGTGGCGGCGGTGGCGTCGCTGCTCGAACGGCGGGGATGAACGCGGGCTGAGTGATGGACTGGACGGCCACCGCGGAAAAGAACAGGCCGCGAGACCAAGGGCGAGTAACGCCCTCGGTGGTGGTCCACCCGCCGCAGTGGTTCCCGAGCGCGGAGCCAGCGCGCGCGCGCGCGCGTGCGCGCTACATCGACGCATCAGCCCCGCGCGTCTCGGTCCCGACGACTCACCGCCGGCAAAGGCGACCGCGCACACCACCGCGAGCGCGAGTGCGACGCGGCGACGAGGGGCCATTCTCGCAAGGAGGACGGAGGAGTGAGCGAGCGGCAGGAGAATGGCAGGAGACTTGGATAGTGGCAGCCGGCGCAGCTATCGTGTTGCGATGTGAGTATGTGCGTGCGGCATGGATGAGAGGGGAGGGATGTTGGGGCGGGCGTCGGTCGGTTTTGGGGTCGCTGTTTTCGGCGCGCGCGGCCGCTGCCGCAGTTGCGCTCGCTCGTCGGCGGGGGCAACGGCCGCGCCTTTTCAAAGGAGACCGCTCACTGGGGACAGCTTACCAACTCTCGCAAACCACCGCCATCATCACCGCCGCGGCGTGCCTCTCTTCGCACAACGCGCACACCGCGTTCGCGTCTCCCCCCTTTTTCATTCGGCGTATCGATTCAAACAGAGACGCTTTCTCTCTCACCAGCCTCGACACACGTTCGTCACAGCACTCACAAAGCAACACTCGCGTGACGCAGATCTCCGCGCGCGCACGCAAGCGCTCGCGGAGAGCAGGCCCCCGCCGCAGCAGCCGCGATTTCCGGGAGAGCCAAACATTCAAACGCAGACGCAAGGAAGCAAACGCAATGGCCCGCAAAGCAAAGAAGGGCAAGCGCCGCGCGGCAGGCTCTGAGACGGACGAGAGCGAGCCGTCGTCGCCGTCGTCGGACGCGCCCGTGACCACGGCCGAAGAGGAGGAGGGCCAGCAGCCGCGGTCGTCGGGCCGGCAGCGGCGAGCGAGCGGCGTCGGGGGCGCGAGCGGAGGGCGCGCAGCAGCAGCAGCAGCAGCAGCAGCAGCAGCAGCACCTGCTCCCGCCTCTGGCGGCCCTGGCGGCGGTCGGCCGCGCCGCGCCGCAGCGGCCGCCCCTCGCGTGTACCGCGAGGAGGAGGAGGATCACGGCGACGAGGAGGACGACGACGAGCGCACGGCGTCGCAGGAGGACAAGCCCACGGCGGCGGCGGCGGCGGCGGCGGCGGCGGCCGAGGAAGCGGAGGAGCAAGACGACGACGGCAAGGAGCAGGCGCTGCCGACCGGCGGCAGCGACGACGACGAAGAGCAGGGCGACAAGCAGGCCAAGGCGGCAGGAGTCGAGGCGGGGGCCATCGGAGGGGGAGGAGGAGGTTCGCCGCAGCAGCGCCCGGCCCCCGTCGCCGACGACAACGCCGCGAACCGCGACGAGGCGCCGCCGCAGCAGCAAGGAGAAAAACCGTCGCCGTCGTCGTCCGACCCGAGCGCCAGCCTCGAGTCCGAGCACGACAGCAGCGATGAGGAGGAGGACAACGAAGACGACGAGGCGTCGCCCGCCGCCGCGCGCGCCCGCCGCCGCCTGCCCGCCCGCAAGGCCGCGCCGCAACGCGCGGCCGCCGCCCGCCGCTCCGGCCGCCGGCGCCGCGGCGGCAGCTCGGACGACGACGGCGGCGGCGGCACCGACAGCGAGGGCGAGTACGGCGGCGCGCGCGCGCGCTACCAGATGCGCGACCGCCGCGCCACTGTGGTGCAGCGCTACAGCCCGCGCGCCCAGGACATGCGCCCGCCGCGCCGCGATCGCCGCGCCGACGGCGACGACGAGGACGACGGCGGCGGCGGCAACGGCCGCGGCGACCCGGGGCCGTCCGCCGCCGCCGCCGCCGCTGCCGGACCCGAGGCCGACCGCCACCGCGACCACCGCCACCCCGGCCGCGGCCACGACCACCACCACCACCACCACCACCGCCCGCACGGCCGCCGCCGCGACGATGACGAGGACGTGGACGACGAGGATGACGTCGTGCGGGACGTCGACCCCTCGGCCTACTGGCGGCCGATGGCGCCGGCCGCCTTTGCGGCGGCCGCGGCCGCGGGCGGTGCGGGCGGCCACGGCGCCGGCCACCCGCAGCAGGCCCCGCCCCCGGCGCCGCTGCGCCTGGCCGGCGGGCAGGCCGTGCCCGGCGCGAGCCCCGCGCGCCCGCCGCGCCAGCCCTGGGAGGCGCCCGAGGCCCCCCAGAACCACCACCCCACGCACCCTCACTCTGCCCTCGCGCCCGTCGGCGGCGCCGCCGCGAGAAACGAAGGCGGCGGCGCCGGCGCCGGCGGTGGCGCCGGCGGCGGTGGCGCGCCCAACGCCGAGATCACGCCCGTGGTCGTGGACCCGAGCATCACCTTTGACCAGGTGGGCGGGCTGGACGGCTACGTGCGCGCCCTCAAAGAAATGGTCTTCCTGCCGCTGACCTACCCCGAGCTGTTCGAGCGCTTCTCGCTGTCCCCTCCGCGCGGCGTGCTGCTGCACGGCCCGCCCGGGACCGGCAAGACCCTGCTGGTGCGCGCGCTGGCCGCGCACTCGGCGCGCGCGTCGGGCACGCGCGTCGCCTTCTTCATGCGCAAGGGGGCCGACCTGCTGAGCAAGTGGGTTGGCGAGGCTGAGCGGCAGATGCGGCTGCTGTTTGAGGAGGCGGCGCGGCAGCAGCCGTCGATCATCTTCTTCGACGAGATCGACGGCCTCGCGCCCGTGCGCAGCAGCCGCCAGGACCAGATCCACAACTCGATCGTGTCCACCCTCCTGGCCCTCATGGACGGCCTGGACGCGCGCGGGCGCGTCGTCGTCGTCGGCGCGACCAACCGCCCCGACGCGCTCGACGGCGCGCTGAGGCGGCCCGGCCGCTTCGACCGCGAGCTCGCGTTCCCGCTGCCCAACCGCGCGGCGCGTGCGCAGATCCTGCGCATTCACACGCGCGCGTGGCGCGCGGGCGGACCAAAGGGCGCGCAGGGGCAGCAGCAGGCACAGCAGCAGCAGCAGCAGCAGCAGGCGGCTGGCGGGAGCACAGAGCTGGCGCTCGTGCCCGCCGCCGCCGCCGCCGCCGCCGCCGCCCCCCCGGCCGCTGGCGCCGCCGTCACGCCCGCCCTCGTCGACGAGCTCGCCGGCCTGACCCCCGGCTACTGTGGCGCCGACCTCAAGGCCCTGTGCACCGAGGCCGCCCTGCACGCCGTCCGCCGCAGCTACCCTCAGGTCTACAGCGCCGACGCAAAGCTCGCCGGCGTCGACCCGGCGCGCGTTGCCATCTCTCGCGCCGACTTTCTGGCGGCGCTCGCGGCCGTCACCCCGGCGTCGCACCGCTCGGCCGGGTCGATCGCGCGCCCGCTGTCCGAGCCGGCGGGCGCGCTGCTGTCCGGGGCGCTGGCGGCCGCCCTGAGGCGCGCGCGGGAGGCCTTCCCGCCGGCCGCCGCCGTGCTGCAGGCCAACGACGCGCAGCGGCGCCTCGAGGCGCGCGGCGGTGGGGGCGGCGGCGCCGCCGCCGCCGGCGAGGACGCGGGCCTCGCGCTTGCCGCGGGCGGCGCGGCGCAGCGCGCGGCCGCGCTCGGCCCGGGCCAAGGCGGGGCGGCGTCATCGTCGTCGTCGTCGGCCGCTGCCGCCGCCGCCGCCTCTTTCCTGTCGCTGTCGATGCAGCGGCCGCGCCTCTTGCTTTGCGGCCCGCCCGGCTCGGGCCAGGAGCAGCTGGCCTCCGCCGTGCTGCACGCGCTCGAGGGGATGCCCGTGCACCCCGTCGGGCTGACCTCCCTGCTGGCCGACGCCGGGTCGCACTCGCCCGAGGAGGCGCTCGTGCGCGCGTTTGCAGAGGCGCGCCGCGCCGCGCCGGCCGTGCTGTTTTTGCCGCACGCGCACCTGTGGTGGGAGGCTGCGCCCGGCGCCCTGCGCGCGGCGCTGTGGATGCTGCTGGAGGACCTGCCGCCCGAGCTGCCGCTCCTGCTACTGGCCACGGCGGACTCTCCCGCGGCCGAGCTCGACGCGGACCTGGCGCGGTTCTTTGACGTGGCCGCGGGGCCGGCGGCGGCGGCGGTAGCGTCAGGGAGAGCGGGACGGGCGGCGGCCGCCGACGACAGCGTCGACAACGGCGGCGGCGGCGACGACGACGGCCCGCCGCTGCTGTCGCGCTCGATGGCCTGCCTGGAGCTGGCCGCGCCCGGCGCAGCGGCCCGCCGCGCCTGCTTCGAGCCCGTGTGCCGCGCGGCGCTCGCGGGCCGCTTGCCCGGCGCGGCCGCCGCCGCGACGGCGGACGAGGACGGCGACGACGGCGCCGGGCCGGCGTTTGGCGGCGCCGCCGCCGACCGGCAGCAGTTGCAGGCCGCCGGCGCAGGCGCCGCCGGCGCCGCTGCCGCCGCTCCGGCCCCGCTGCTCCCCGACCCCGAGGCCGCCGCCCGCGACGCCGCCGCTGCGTGCCGCGCCGGGCTCGCCGCCGCGCGCCGCCTGTACGACGACGACCAGGCGGCCCTGCGCGCCCTGCGATCGGCGCTGCGCGGCGCCTGCGTGGCCCTCCTCGCCGACCGCCGGTTCGCGCCGTTCGCCGTGCCGCCGCCGCCCGAGCTGCAGATCGCCTACTACCGCGCCGTGCGCGACCCTCTCGACGTGGCCACGGTGCTGTCGCGCGTGGACGCGCGCCTGTACCAGACGCCGGGCGCCTTTTTGGCGGACGTCGGGCGCGTGGTCAGAGCCGCGCAGCGGTGGTTTGGCGCGCCGCCGCCGCTGACGGCGGCGGCGGCGGCGGCAGCGGCGGCGGCGGCGGCAGCGGCCGGTGGCGGCGGCGGCGGCGCTGGAGGCGGCCTCAGCCCCTCGGGCCTCGAGCCGGCCACGGCCGCGCGCGCCCTGACCGCCGCGCACGCGCTCCTCGACGAGGCCGAGGGCCTGATCGCCGCGCGCGTGCCGCCCGAGCTCGCCGCGCGCTGCTCCGAGGTCGAGCGGCGCGGCGGGCCGGCGCCGCCGCCCGAGGACCTGGCCGCGCTGCTGCCGCCGCACGACGCGGCGCCCGTCGACCCCATGGCGGCGGCGGGTGCGGGGGCCGTTGCCGCCGCCGCTGCTGCTGCCGCGGCCGCGACGCTCGACGTCGGGGCGCGGGGAGGAGGTGCTGCTGCCGCTGCTGCCCTTGCTGCTGCTGCGCCGGCGCCGGCCTCTTCTGGCAGGGCGGCGGCGGCCTCGGGCGGCGGCAAGGGCAAGCGCGCGGCCCAGCGTTACGCCGACCCCGAGGCCATCATGCGCCAGGTCAAGGCGGCCAAGCGCGCGCAGCCCGGGCGCCCGTCCATCGACGTCCTCCCGGCGGCCGCCGCAGGGGAGGCTGAGGAGGGCGGCGGCCGCGCAGAAATGGCCGACGGGGAGGACGGGGCGGCCGCGGCTCCATTGGGGGGCACGCCCGCGGGCGCGGGCGCCGACACGGCCGCCGCCGACGACACCGACGGAGGAGGCGGCGGCGGCACGTGCGGCACGCCGCCCGGCGCGTCCGGCGTCGTGCCGAGCAGCCCCGCGGGCGGGCGCCTGACGGGTGGCAAGGGCACGCCGCACCCGCGCCGCAAGTCGGCCGGCGGCGCGCGGGGCGCCGCCTCGGCGGATAGCCCCCCGGCGGCGCCTTGCGCCGCCGCGACCGCCGCCGCCGCTGCCGCTGCAGCCGCCGAGGATGCCGCTGCCCCCTCTGCCGCGGACGCCGCGCGCGCCGAGCGCCTCCTGGACCTGTCCGCCGCGCGCTCGCGCGGCCTGCAGGTGCGCGCGCTGTCGGAGCTGCGCGCGAGGATGTGGCGCGTCCTGGCGGCGGCGGCGGCGGTCGAGGGGGAGGAGGGGGACGAGGGGGGGCGCGGGGGGGGGAGTGACGAGGGGCGCGGCGGCGAGGCGGCCGAGGCGGCGGCGGCGGCGGCCGCAGCGGCGGGGGTCGCGCCCGGCCTCGGGCAGCAGCGGCGGCGGCGCGAGCGCGCCCTCGCCGCCCTCGAGGCCCTGGTCGAGGCCATGCGGGTGCCGGCGGCGTGAGGACGGCGCTCTCAACAAACGCGCAGAGAACAAAAGAGGGGGAACGCCGCGGCCTCGGTGCGCGCGCGGGGAGACGGGGGGAAGAGGAAACGCCGCCGAAGAAACGCCAAACGGAACACACGGGCTCGGAGATCGGCCGACGCGTGCGGCGGCGGCGGCGGCGAGCGGCAGCATGATTTTGTTGCTTACTACGGCGCGCGTGCATTCCGCGCACGCACTTCTAGAGAGAGATAGAGATAAGGATGGAAGACCCGCACGCCGGAAAACAACCCCGACGCCGAAACGCCGAGAACCAAATAAAGCGCGCCGAGGGTCGTTCGTCGGTCCCCTCTCAAGAGAACAGGATGACGATGAGCAGCGCCGCGAACGCCGCCGCCACCAGCCAGCACCCCAGCCACCGGTTGCGCGCCTTCCTCTGCGCCCCCTCGGCGCGCTGCAGCTGCCGCGCCGCCGCGCCGACGCGCTCGGCCGTGGCGGCCACCTGCGCGTCCACTGTGAGCAGCTGGCCTCCCTGGTCGCTCACCAGCACCGCCAGGTCCTGGAACATCTCGTTGACCTCGCCGATCTGCCGCTGGATGGCCACCACCCCGGCGTCGCGCTCCTCGATGAGGGCCTCGTTGAGCGCGAGCTCGGCGCCCAGGCGCGCGCGCTGCTGCTGCTGCTGCTGCTGCATCTGCTGCATCTGCTGGCCGTGCTGCTGCTGCTGCTGGGCGGCCTGGCCGCGGCGCTGCGCCTCGACGTCGTCGGCGGCCGCGGCCGCAGAGGCGGGGGAGGCGGGGCCGCCGCCGCCGCCGCGAGGCAGGCAGGCGGCCTCCTTGTCGGCGGCCAGGCGCTGCACGCTCTTGTAGTCGTTGAGCAGCGCCGCAAAGTCGAGCACGAGCCGGCGCGCGCGCCCCTCGCGCTGCGGGGGCGGGGGCGGGGCCAGCCCCGGCGGGGGCGGCAGCAGGCCGCCCCCTTCCTGCTGCTGCTGCCGCCGCTGCTGCTGCTGCCGCTCCTCGAGCGCCGACAGGCGCGTCACCCGCGCCTTGACCCCCCGCGCCAGGCCCTGCACCGCCGCGTTGTGGTCCGCCAGCCGCCGCCGGAGGTCTTGCGTGTCGCGCGGCGTTCCGAGGGAGTCCACCAGCCCTTTCAGGCGAGAGAGCGCCGAGGCCATTCGTAGCACGTGCGCCTCGACCTCGCGCGCGAGCTCGGCGGCGGAGGGTGCGGCGGCGGAGGAGGAGGGGGTGGCTGCTGCCGCCGCCGCCGCCGCGCCGCCGCCGCCGGCCCCGACGCCGCGGGCCTTGTCCTGTTGATTTTGGGGTGAAGGGAAGGGAGGGGGTGGGCGAGCGGAGAGGGGGCGGGTTGTGGCGGGCGGGGCAAGCGGGAGCGTCGTCGGCGGGGCGTCGGGTGCCGCCGCTCTCGCTTGTTGGCTCTCTCACCTGGAACATCTGCTCCTTGCTGACGGCGTTGAGCTCCAGCTTGCCGGTCGGCCCTCGAGGGAGGCGCCTTCCCTTTGCAAGAGGGGGGTGGCGGGTGTGGTGTCTTCGCGGTAGGAGGAGAGAGCCGATGTTCCCCCCTCTGTCCTCGTTGGCGCGCGCGCGCGCCTGTGCAGCCCTTGAGGAGGTCGCGCGCGCGCAAGCTTGGCACGTGATGTGAGCAGCGGTTGCCCGGTCAATCGGCCCGGACCCGAAGAGGCACCAAGAGAGAGAGAGAGATGCGTGGAAAAAAGAGGGCTTTCGTGAAATCGGTGTGCGCTTGACGTGTGTGTGGAGAGTCCGCGCGCGTGTGAGCGTGTGTATGCGATAGGTCGGTCGTGGTCGTGAGCATGAGATGAGAAGATGCGAATATGGGGGGGCGCAGAGGTGGGCGCTTGGAGTGCTCATCGCGCGTCGGCGCCGACCTGCCGACCGTCGCCGCCGATGCCCCGTTGAAAAATTACACACGGTTTGTTGCTGCTGCTGCTGCTGCTGCTGGGTCGATACTTAGGAAGAAGAATCACAAGTTCTCGCGTCATGCCGCCTGCCGGCTGCCGAGGGCGCCGCCGTTGCCCGCTCGCGGGCCCGGGGCGGCCGAAGGGGCAGCGGCTCCGGGGGCAGCGGCAGGCGTCGCCCCGCCACCGTCACCGCCATGCCGCTGCCTTTGCTGCCTGGGCTTTGGCTGCTGCTGCTGCTGCTGCTGCTGCTGCTGCCTCTGCTGCTGCTGCTGCCTGCGCTCGCGCTTGCGCTCGGCCGCCAGCGCGGCCTCGACCGCCGCGACCGCCGCCGCCGCCTCGGCCGCCTCGGCCGCCTCGGCCGCCTCGCGCCGCGCACGCGCGCCCTCCTCGGCCTGGATGGCGGCCAGCGGTCGCAGCTCGGCGGCGTCCGGGACAAACCACCGCTGGTGCTGCTGCTGCTGCTGGTGCTGCTGCTGGTGCGAGTACGAGGAGCCGCCGCCAAATCCGGGGCTGGCGCCAGGGCTGGCGCCGTAGGGCCCCCCGGCCGAGCCCGAGCCGCCGCCGCCGCCGCCGCCGCCGCCGCCAAAGCCCCCTCCGCTCGCCGACGACGCCGCCAGCGCGCCGCGAAGCCCGCCCGTCGCGAACAGCAGCTGCAGCGGGGAGGACCCGGGCGCGGACGCGGCGCCAGCGCCCCCGGCCGCAAACCCGAGGCCGCGCGCGGCGGCGGGCGGCGAGGCGCCCAGGATCGCGAGAGGGTGCGGCGGCCTGGCGGCGGCGGCGGCGGAGGGCGGAGGCAGCATCCGTTGCAGGGCGGACAGACCCCGGGTGGCGCGCAGGTGCTCCTGCTCGCGCTGGATGTCGAGGAGCGAGGGCGCGGCGGGACCGGCGGCGCCCGCGTCCGAGGGAGCGGCAGCGGGAGCGGCGGCGACGGCGGGCGGGGCGGCGCCCCATGCGGCAGCGACGGCGCGCGGCGGCGCCGCGGCGGGCGGGAGCAAGGACGCGCGCAGCTGCTGCGGCTGCTGCTGCTGCTGCTGCTGCTGCTGCTGCTGCCGCGCCTGGTGGTTGACGAGCGCGGCGAGAGAGACGCGCATGCCGCTGCCGGGCCCGCCGCTGAGGGTCGCATGCGCAGAGGGAGAGGCCGCGGCAGCAGCAGCGGCAGCGACCGCCGCAGAGGGCGGCGAATGCGCCGCCGCCGCCACCGGAAGCACGTGCGACAAAAAGGAGGAGGCGGACGAGCCGGAGGGTGGCCGCGAGCCCGCGGGAGGGGTGTTGAAGGGCGCGCGACCGGGCGCGCTCGCGCCCGCGGGGCGAGAGGACAGAGCCCGGGCCGCAGACGGCAGGGGGGCGGGCGCGCCGCGCAGCGCCGGCGGAGGGCTGCTGCCGCGGAGAGTGGTGGCCCCGCCCCACGCGGGAGCGGAGGCGGCGGCGGCGGGACCTCGCGGCTGCCGCTCGGGCGCGGGCGCGGGCGCGGGCGCGGGCGCGGGCGCGTCGAGGGCGCCCGACAAAAACATGCTCAAGCCGCCCTTGCGCGGCGGCGGCGGCGGCGGCTGAGCCTGCCTCTGCTGCTGCTTCTTCTTAGGCGGGGGGGGGAGCAGGGGGGGCGCCTGCTGCTCTGCCCGCTGGGCGGCCGGCGGCGCGGGCTTGGCGGGGGCAGGCGGCTTGGCGGCCAGCGACGAGTCCGCGGAGGACGTCGTCGCCGCGGGCGCGTCGACCGCCTTGGCCGCCGCCGCCGCCGCTGCGGGCCGACCGGCGGGCGCGGCCGCTGCCGCCGACGCCCCTCCAAACAGGCGCGCCGCCGTCTCCTGCGCCTGCTCCAGCAAGGCCGCCGCCTCGGACGCCGGGCGGCCGGCGACGAGCATGCGCGCCGCCTGGAGGACCGCGGGCCGCAGAGACACCTTGGCGCGCTGCTGGGCGTCGAGCGGCGGAGCCGCCGCCGCCGCCGCCGCCCCACCTGCCGCCGCCGAACCCGCGGACGACGAAAACCCCGCCGACCCCGCCGCGGCTGAGGCGGCGAGCGCCCGCCGCTGCTCCAACGCATCAATCTGCTCGAGCTTTTTTGAGAGCGAGCGGCGCAAGCGGGTCACCTGCTCGCGCTCCGCGGCCTCCGCGCCCCCGTCGCCGAAGAAGCGCCGTCGCGCGGAGGACAGGGGCGGCGACGCCGCCCGAGTGGGCGGGGCCGGCACGCCCCCTTGCTCGTGCGGCGCCTCGCGCTGCCCCCCGCCCGCCCCGTCCGCCTCGTCGTCCTCCTCCTCGTCCTCCTCCCGCTCGCGCGACACGAGCCACGCGGGCGGGGCCGTGGGCCTCCCCAGACCCCCAGACCCGGGGGGCACCCCCGCGGCCGAGCGATAGGCGGCCGTCAGCGCCGAGAGCGCCCCGGGGCCCAGGGCCGCCAGGTCGCCGCCGCCGCCCCCCGAGGAGAACCCGCCGCCGCCGCCGCCGCCGCCGCCGCCGCCGCCGCCGCCGCCGAGCACAATGTCCAAGTTGGCCGCCGCCAGCGCGGCGCAGTGGGAGCGCAGCAAACGGGCGCCCGCGGCGTCGGCCCACGCCAGCAAGTGCAGGGCCGTGCGCGGCTCGGCCAGGTGGCGCGCGACGGCGCGCTGGCACAGCGCGTGGAGGGGCTCGACGGGGCAGGCGGCGGCGGCGGCGGCAACGGGCGGGCGAGAAGGGAGCGCGATGGGCGGGGGCGGCGGCGAGGAGGAGCGCGGCCGCGCGGGCGAGCCTGGGCGGCCGCCGGCGGGGAGATCGGCGACGGCGAGGTCGCCGTCGGCAGAGAGAGGCGAGGGTTGCCGGCGGTCGGCGCCCGGCGCCGCCGCCGCCGCCAGCGCGGCGAGTGCCGCGCGGTGCCGCGCCGCCAGGGCGCCCGGCGCCGGCGGCGCGGCGCCGCGCGGCGGCAGCGGGGGCACCGTCCACATTTGCACGGCGAGCGAGTGGCGCTCTCCCACGGCCACCTCGCAGCAGCGCTTGGGGGCTCCCCGGACGCGCTGCGGCCGCGGGTTGGGCGGGGGCGCGAGCGGCGCCGCCGGGGCCGGGGGAGGGGCGGCGGGCGGGCGGTCGCCGTCCGCGTCGGGGGCGCCGGCCGGCGGCGCCGCCACGGCCGACGCGCCGGGGGGGGCCGGCGCGCTCGCGCAGCCGCCGCCGCCGCCGCGCGCAGCGGCCTCCCAAACGTACAGGTCGCCCTCGTCCGTGACGACGGCGACGCGCGTCTTGCCGGCCGACAGGCGCACGCACCGCTTGCCCGCAAGAGCGCCGCCGACGCAGCGGGTGCGGGGCGCGGGGGCCGCGACGCCCGCCCCGCCAACGCTGCTGCTGCTGCCGCCGCCGCCGCCGCCGCCGCCGCCGCCGCCGCCGCCGCCGCCGGCGAAAGCGTCGGACCACCACACCAAGACGGCGCCGTCGGACGTCAGGCACGCGCTGTGGCGAGCGCCGGCGGCGACGGCGACCGCGCTTGGGCGGAGCACGGCCTGCTGCCCGCGGTGGAAGCGGATCTCGTGGTGGGCAGAGGGGGCGGACGACGAGGAGGCGGCCGCGCACAGGGGGTCGCTGCCGCCGCCGATCGAAGAAGAAGACGACGCGGGAGGAGGGATGCCCGCCGCGCCGCCGCCCGGCTCAAACGAGGAGGAGGGCGGCAAGTGCGGCGCCGACGGGATGGCGGGCCCCAGCGCCACGCGCCGCGCCGTCACCGACCGGTGGCCCCACGTCCACACCTCGCCGCCCTCGGCCAGCACGACCGTGTGGCGCTTGGCGCACGCCGCGCTGACCGCCCGCGCGCGCCCGCGGAGCGACTCGACCCGCCGCGGCGTCGCGCTGCACGCAGAGTCGAGCGTGGCGTACCCGAGCTGTCCGTGCGCGTTGGCGCCCCACGAGTACACGTCGCCGCCCGCGAGCACGCAGACCGAGTGCTGGTTGGCCGCGGCGACGCAAACCGCGCGGTTGTCGCGCTGGCGCTGCGGCGGGGGAAGCGCGGCGACGCGGCGCGGCGACGGGTGCCCGCCGCCGCTGGCCGCGCCGGCGCCCCAGGCCCAGACCTCGCCCGCGGCCGTGAGCGCCAGCGTGTGGTGCTTGGCGGCCGCGACGGACGTGACCACCACGCCGCCCAGGCCGGCGACCCGGCGCGGCAGCGGGTCCGCGTGGTGGTGGTGGTGGTGGTGGTGGTGGCCCTGTCGCTGCTGCTGCTGCTGCTGCTGCTGCTGCTGCTGCTGCTGCTGCTGCTGCTGCGAGGAGGAGGGGGCGGCGCCGTGCCCTAGCCGCCCGCCGCCCTTTCCGCCCGCAAATCCCCACGTCCACACGCGCCCGGCCGAGTCCACCGCGACCGAGTGGAACTTGGCGGCGGCAGCGGCGACGACGTACGGGGCAGGCACATTGGCCGGGGACGAGGAGCAGGAGCGCGAGCCGCCGCCACCACCGCCGCCGCCGCCGCCGCCGCCGCCGTCGATGCCTTCGCTGCCCCAACCCGCCGCCCCGGCCCCCGCCGCCGCCGACGCGCTCAGCGCCTCGACGCGCGCGGGCGACTCCCGCACGTCGGTCGAGCCCGTACCCAGCGCGTAGTTGGCGCCGCAGCCCCACGAGTAGAGCGCCGTGCCGGCGCCGGCGCCGGCGCCGGCGCCCGCCCCAGCCCCGGCCCCGCCCGCCGCTCCCTCCCCCGAGAGCAGCAGCGCGAGGGGCCTCCCGCCGGGCGCCCCCAGCAGCGACAGCGGCAGCCGCGCGACCTCCGCCGAGAGCAGGTCGGCGGGCAGGCGGCCCCGCCCGTCCGGCGCGTCCAGGGACGCGCCCGCGCCCGCCCGCAGGAGCGCGCCCGCCGCTGCGAGGTTGCCCGCGTACAGGGCGCGGTGCAGCGGCGTCCAGCCCGACTCGCCGTCGGGCGCGTCGAGCGGCAGGGGCGAGGACGCCGGCGACGCGCGCGACAGCAGCAGCTCGAGAGGCCTGCCGAGCCACGCCGCGACGTGCAGGGCGTTCGAGTGGGCCGCCGTGGACCTGTCGTTCGGTGTCGCGGTGTTGTGGTGGAGGACGGTGAGAGAGGGAGGGAGGGAGGGAGGGAGGGGAGGGAGGGAGGGAAGGGGTGGGAAAGATGCCGAGAAATTGAAACGCGAATCGCGCCCGCACCTGTCGAGCAGCCGATGCAGGTCAGGCACGTCCTCGAGCGCCAGGTCGCTTTTGAGCGCCCCGACGAGCGCCATTGTCCCGCGGCGCGGCGCGTGGGGGCGCGCACCCGTCTCCTTTGTCCGGGATCGAGAGAGGGAATTGGGGAGCTGTTGTTGTTGTGCGTGGGAACAAAATACAAGGGGAGTCAGGATAAGGGGCGAGTCAAGCTGGGGAAGTTGCGGTCATGTACATGAGTCTGGCGCGCGTTGCCGTGACTGACGAATTCCTAGAGTGAAGAAGCCAAGGGCGCGAGCGTCCGGCGGCGGCGTTGGCGTCGGCAAAGGCCGGTGTATTCGACGACGCGACTGGACAAGACGGGCGATCGCGCGACAGCAGCTCTTTGTCAGAGAGAAGAGCCCGTTTCATCCAAAGTTCACGCGCAAGAGCGGGCCGCTATTGCTCGACCCTTTCCCTCTTACAGCTCACGCGCGCACGCTGGCCAAGGAGTGGGCGGTCGACGGAGCTGCCCGTCTCTCTTTCCGGGATCGCCGCAAATCGAGACGCCTCCACACTGGCGATGTCGCAGCCCACTCCTGCCACCACCGCACCAGCAGCAGCGGCGGCGCAGCTGCCCCCGACGCACGAGCTGCAGCAGAAGCTGATGCAGAACGTGGCGTCGCTCAAGCAGCTTGCCGACGCGCGGGCGCGCGGCGACGACGCCGCCGCAGAGGCGATGGTCAAAAAGGTCCACGACGAGCTCGCGGCGCTGGCCGGGGCGGCGGACCTGCAAAACAAGGCCGAGGCGGAGGCGGCCGGCCGGACGGCGGCGCACTAGTCGCAGGGCTTTTCGCTCTGGCGCTCGCTTCGCCGCGGCACAACGCGCGCTCGCCCGCCGCGCCGCGCGCCGCCGTCGCTGCGCTCTCACGGCCCCTCCCGCCCCGCAGCCGGCGAGATGCGGGGGCGTCCATCGTCGTGGCCGTCGCTGCTCGTCCGCCAGTCACAGGCGACGCCACGGGGCGCTGCTCCTCTCGCCGCTGTCCTCCTCCCAGGAGCAGCGCCACTGGAGTTGTGGACGTGTGTTTCGGCGCTCGCCCTGCTAGGGGGAACGCGTCGGTGACACAAGCGCCGGCGGCGACCGAAACGGCGGCGGCGACGGTGGGCGACGTCGCGCGCTCAGAGCCCTCGCCCTTTACACAAGCTCACTGCCTCGAACACCCACGCAATCAAGCATCAATCCGTCTCCTGTAAAGAGAGCCATCTGCTTTCAAAAGACTCGGAAGAGAGCCCAAAACCATCATGGCGAGCAGCACCAAGAAGGACAAGAAGCGGGCGCGCGAGGTGCGACGATTCGTCTCTGCGTGCGACCTGGGGGGGCGAGTGTGGATGGTGCCGGAGTAGACGGGCGCAGTCGGAGGCGCTTTTTCGTGCGCACTCGAACGCGGGCGCGTTTGGAAGTGGCGAGAGCGCGCGTCTCGTGCGACAACTTTTGCGCCGCCTCCCTTCCTTTCCTCCTTTCCTCCGCGAGGCCCCCTCTTCACCCGCGGCTCTGCCCGCGCCCGGCCAATGCCACGCCTGGCTTCGGATTACCCTGGATTGGGCGCATCCATCGCGCCGCTTTGTGGTCGTCGAGCGACGAGGACCCGACCGCGGCGGTGCGAACCGAGGACGACGACGGCCGCCGCCGCCGACAACCGGCGCGCACCAGAAGCCGATCGATCGATCGTCTTCTCACCAATCCAAACCCATCCAAACACCAAAACAAGCACAGGCCGACCCCTCGAAGACAAAGGACGAGAAGAAGAAGCTCAAGAAGCAGCAAGAGGAGGCGGCGGAGGAGGAGGAGGAGCAGCAGCAGCAGCTCATGGTCGCCGCCGCCCCGGATGCCGACGGCGACAGCGACGGCGGCGGCGGCGGCAGCAGCAGCAGCAGCAGCGAGGACGACGAGGAGGCCGAGAAGAGCAAGACGAAGAAGGAGATCAAGGCCGCCAACAAGGCCGCCCAAAAGTCCGAGCGGGCCGCCAAAAAGGCCGCCAAAAAGGCCGCCAAGAAGGCGAAGAAGGCAGAGAAGAAGGCGAAAAAGGAGGCGAAGAAGGCGAAGAAAGCGGGCAAGAAGCAAAAGCGCGGCGAGGCGGCGGCAGAGGCGGCGCCGGCCGGAAAAAAGGCGGCGGCGAGCCCCGGCAGCTCGAGCGACACGAGCGGCAGCGACGCAGACGACGAGGCCGCCGCCGCCGCCGCGGCGCCGTCGACCCCCGCGGCCCAGCTCAACGGCGCGTCGTCGGCCCAGCAGCAGCAGCAGCAGCAGCAGCAGCAGCAGCAGCAGCAGCAGCAGCAGCTGCCGCCGCCGCCGCCGCGCGACCAGCCGCCGCCGCCGCCGCCGCCGCCTCCGCCTCAGCAGGAGGAGGACACCCGCCACCTGCCCACCGGCGCGCGCGCCTTCCGGCGCGTGCAGGACGGCGAGTGGCTCGACAAGAAGGGCGCAATGTCCAACCGGTACGAGGACACCTTTGGCGCGCAAGGGTGGGGCTTCAAGGCGCAGCAGGTGCTGGGGTCCGTGCGCGGCAAGGACTTTCGGCACGAGAAGACCAAGAAGAAGCGGGGATCCTACCGGGGCGGGAGCATCGACCCGAACGCGGCGACGGCCAGCACCAAGTTCGACTCGGAGTAGGCAAAGGGGGGGGACGTTTTTTCGCCGCCGAGGGGACTGCCGGTAGGAAAAAAGGCGCGGCGTCGATTGACCGGGCGGGGCGGGGGGAGACGGCAGCGTCGGACTCCCTTTCCCCCACGCGGCCACGTTTAGCACTAATAATCCTCGACGCGGCATAGAGAAGGGTCGGGGTGTTCTGTGCGCCCCGGCACCCGTACTTTCGGTGTTACTAGTCGCAGCTTTCCGTCCCTTGAGGCGGTCGAGGGCCTTTTTTTTCTTCGACGACGAGCGGGAGGCGAAACTCGAGCGGGACGACGGGGGGCGGCTGTCGGCGGCGCAGGCGACGGCACCCTAGTAAAAATCGCGTTCCCCTATGCCGCTAGCCCCCATTCACTTGAGAGACAACCTCTTCCCAACAACATCGTCAGCGTGTGCCTTGAGGCAGCGCCAGGAGAGGCCTGCGCATCCGGTCTTTTCTTTCGGTCCCCGCGGCCTTAGTCCCGCTCTCCGCAATCGCATGGTCGCCCCCGTGAACGAGGCGCCGACGGCCGGTGAGTGGGCGAGACGGCGAGCGCATTCCGTCATTCCGTGGTCCCGCGACTTGCGCAGCCGTAGAGGACGCAGACTCCGCGCGTGCGAGGAGGAGAAAACCGAGCGCGCGCGGCCGACGCGCGGCCGCGGGCGTTGGCGCCGACGACGCTCTCGGCACCGACCGCTCACTCGCCTCGCCGCCTCCTCCCCCTTGTCGTTCGGCAACCGAACAACCACCAAACACGCCTACCCGCTCACTCGCACTCGCCCCCTCCCATTCTCGCAAGCGAACAACCAAAAACCAAAACCGACGACAAGCCCTCGCAGCGCCGCCGCTGTCGGCGCCCACCCTCGCCGCCGTCGCCGAGCACGTCCGTTCCCTGCGCCTCCGGCTCGGGCGCGAGCCCCGCGTCGTCGCGCTGCTTGGCGCCGGCGCCTCGGCCTCCGCCGGCGTGCCCGACTGGCGGTCGCCCGGCAGCGGCCTGTACGCCCGGATAAAGCGGGCGGCCGAGGCCGCGGGCGACGCCGAGCTGGCGGCGTGCCCGGGCCTGGTGTTCAGCCTGTCGCACTTTCGGCGCGACCCGTCGGCGTTCTACCGCGCGCTCAAGGAGCACGGGCTGTTTCCGGCGCCGGCCGGCGGCGACGAGGAGGAGGAGCGGGAAGGGGAGGAGGAGGAGGAGGACGAGGGGGAGCGGGGCGACGACGACGGCGACGAGGGTGGCGACCAGGACGACGACGACGGCCCGCAGCGGCGGCGGCAGGCGGGCAAGAAGGCCGACTTGAGCGCCGCCGCCAGCCCGCCCCCGCCCCTCCCCCTCCAACGCCCGAGGCCGACCGCCGCCCACCACCTGCTCACCGCCCTCGCCCGCCGCGGCGCGCTGCTCCGCGCCTACACCCAGAACGTTGACGGCCTAGAGATGGAGGCGGGTTGCCCGGCGGATCGGGTGGTGCAGGCGCACGGAGGGTTCCGCGACGCGGTGTGCGCGGCGTGCGGCGCGGCCGCGAGCCCCTACGCGGTGATGGAGGCGGTTTTTTGCGGCGGCGGGGGCGAGGGCGGCGGGGGCGAGGTGGAGGGCGACGAGGCGGAGGACGGCGAGCAGGCGGGCGGCGGCGGCGGCGGCGGCGGCGGGGGCGGCGGGGGCGAGGCCGGCGCCGTCGAGGTCCCGCGCTGCGGCGCGTGCGGCGAGCGCGCGGTCAAGCCCGCCGTCGTGCTGTTCGGCGAGCGCCTGCCCGCCAGGTTCCACCGCCTGAGGCGGGAGGACATGCCGCGCTGCGAGCTGCTCGTCGTCCTCGGCACCGCCCTGGCCGTCGAGCCGTTTGCCGGCCTGCTGCCGTCCGTCGGCCGGGGCTGCCCGCGCGTGCTCGTCAATCGATTCGCCGTGCGCGAGGCCGGCGCGGGGCACGCGGGCGGGTTTGACTTTTCGGGGGCGGCGGCGGGCGGGGGGGGCGGGGCGCGGGACGTGGCGGTGCTGGGCGAGTGCGACGACGGGTGCCTGGCGCTGGCCGAGGCGCTCGGGGGCCTTGAGATGCGGGCCGAGGTCGAGGGCGCGTGGCGGCGGCGGGGGCTTGGGCGTCGGCGGTGACCGAGGAAGTTGCTTTCTTTTTTTGGGGTCGACCCCTCTGGTCGTCTTTTCCCGCTCTCATCTCATAATCGCGGAACCATTCCTAGCAACCACGTCATCGTCTAACCAATCATCGCAACCATTCGACCACCCTCTCTCTCTCTCCTCTCCTCTCCTCTCCTCTCCTCTCCTCTCCTCACTCAATCTCCCCTGCTGTCGGCCTGCGAAAACAGCGAGTCCGTCAAAGACCACTGGCACTCGCGCGCCTCTCCCTCTTGTCGAGCCTGACCTTCTCCCCGGCCCTTTCACCCCTAATAAGACGCCACCATGATAAGCGCCGTGCCGGTGGCGAGCCTCGCCAAGGCGGCCCAGACCGAGGGCCTGGTCGCCTCGGGAAGGCCGCCGCCGTCGGCGCCAGTGACCGGCGGCGGCGCCGCCCAGTCCGCATCGGCAGCAGCGGCAGCGGCAATGACGGTGGTCGCTCCGTGCGTCCGGCGGCTAAGCGACGGCTCCTTGACCACCTTGCGATCGAGCATACCGAGACCCCGGAAGGAGCAGCAGCAGCTGCATTCACACCAACAACAACAACAGCAACAACAACAACAGCCCCCGCCGCCGCCGCCGACGAGGAGGAGGAGCGGCGGCAGCGGCGGCGGCGTGGGCATCGTGGGCGGCAGGGTCGCCTGCTGCCGCCTGTCGCCCTCGCCGTCGCCATCGCCGTCGCCCATTCGCCTGCTGCTCTGCCGCGCCACAGTCCTGCTGTCGTCGCCCTCGGCCTCGACCCGCGTCGCGCTGCGCGCTCGCCCCTCCGCCCCGTCGCCCAGTCGCGTCGGCGCGGCAGCGACGACGGCAGCAGCAGCAGCACCAGCAGCGCCAGCGCCCGGGCACGGCTGCCTGGACGCTGCGCCATATAAACTGCAGCAGCAGCAGCAGCAGCAGCAGCAGCAGCAGCAGCAGCAGCAGCAGCAGCAGCAGCAGCAGCAGCAGCAGCAGCAGCAGCAGCACCCAGGCGCCACCGCCGCCCCCGCCGCCGCCCCTTCGTTGCCGCCGCCGGCCCGCCCGGCCCTCCGCTCGGCCGCCGCCACGCTCGGCCGCGCGCTCGCCGCGGGGGGCGGGCGGAACGCCTTTGTCTGCCAGCAGCTCGCGGACATGTGGCGCGAGCAGCGGCGGCGGGCGCGGCGGGGGGAGGAGGAGGGCGATGCAGGGAACGGGGGGGCGTCGCGCGTGTTCCTGGCGACGGCGACCCTCTTGGGGGAGGACGACAGTGAGGAGGAGGACGACGGCGGCGGCGGCGACGACGACGACGACGAAAATGGGGACGAAAATGGGGACGAAAATGGGGACGACGAAAATGGGGACGACGACGAGGACGGTGCGAGGAGGGAGAGCAGGAGGCGGAGGACGAGCCAAGGCGCCGGCCGCCCCCCCGCCGCCGTCGCGGCCGCCGCCATCTTCTACCCGCGCCCCGCCTCGGCCTGGGCGCCGGCGCACGTCTACGTCGAGCTGATGGTGGCGAGCAGCCCGGGTAAAGGCGTCGGCCGGCTGCTGCTGCGGTACGTCGAGGCCTTCACCGCCGCCAACGGCCTGGGCGCCGAGGTGCGCCTCCTGAGCGTCGAGTCGGCGCAGCGCTTTTACGCGGCGTGTGGGTATTGTTTGGACGGTCAAGGGGGGAAGGAGGAGGGGGAGGGGCAGGAAAAGTTCCGCCGCAAAGAGATGGTCAAGGCGCTGCCCCTGCCGCCGCCGCCGCTGCCGCCGTCCCCGCTGCCGCCGCGCGCGCCGTCGTTTGGCGGAGGGCAGACGGCCCCCGTTTGAGCGCTAGTCGTTGACCGGCGTGCGCCCTTGCACGTGATTCGTGCCCGCTTTTTCTCATATGTATGCGTCATTAAGGCGTCGGCAACTTTGATCGTGCTCTTTTTGCGTTTGATCCTGGCAATTGTGTCGGTGGTGCGCGTGGCTTCCAAAAACAAAACAAAACAAAACAAAACAAAACAAAACAAAACAAGGCGACGCCGTCGTTTGTTCACTCGGGCGCGCGCCCCGCCCACTCCGCCAGCGTCGCGCGCGCCCGCCCCGCGTCCCCGCCCTCTATCATCACCTCCAGGTCCAAGTACTCGGAATAGAGCCACATCTTGCGGGCGCGCTCGTCGCCGACGGCCACCGCGCCGAGGAAGCGCGAGAGGGAGGCGCGCGAGGCGGGGCCGGCGCCGCCGCCGCCCGGCCCCCCCACCCCCGCCCGCTCCTCCTGGTGCCGCTGCTGCTGCTCGGCGAGGGCGCGCGCCAGGCGCAGGACCGACTTGACCACGGCCGTGAAGGACTCCTTGTCGGGATCGGCGAGCGCGGGCAGCTCGGCGGCGCGCGCGCGTTTTTTGGCGGGCGGCGGCGGCCTTGCCGGATCGCCGCCGCCGCCGCCGCCGCCGCCGACGTCGAGCGCGTGCGCCGGGAGGGCCGTGGCCGCGGCCACAGCGAGGTCTCGAGCGATCTGTGAGGGCGGCAGCGGCAGGTGCGGGACATGCAAAGGCAAAGGCCAAGGCAGACGGAGCAGCTGCTGAGGCGTCGGCGGCGGCGGCCGCGGCGGCGCCGGCGGGGTCGGCTGGACCGGCGGCGACGGCCCCACGCCGCCCCCTCCTCCCCCGCCGCCGTCGTCGCCCCCGTCGCGGCGCCGCACCGAGAACCACAGCTCGCATGGCCCGCGCCGCGTCAAGGTGATCTCGTCGCCCGGCCGCAGCTGGTGGCCGCGCCGAAACTCCCGCCACCCAGTCTGGAGCTGCGACCATGTGCGCGAGAACCACACGGGCCACGAGGCGGCGGTTTTGGAAGCAGAGGTTTGGGACGAAGGGAGCAACGGGGCGAGCGGGGCGAGCGCGACGGCGAGGCGCGGGCCCGCACCGTCGCTCGGCGGCAGCAGCGCGGCGGCGGCGGCGCGGTCGAGGTAGAGCATGTCCTCGGAGTCGCCCGCGACGAGCGTGAAGCGGGTTTGGGCGGGCGGAGGCTGCTCGGACAGCGGAGACGCGGCGGGGGCGCCTGCGGCGGCGGCATCGTCGCGCGCCTGGGCCGCCGCCGCCGCCGCCGCCGCCCCCGCGCTGACGGCTCCCTGCTCAAGCGGCGGCGGCGGCGGCGGCGGCGGCGGCGGCGGCGGCGGCGGCGGCGGCGGCGGTGGCGGCGGAAGCACCAACTGCCGCTGCGCCTGCTGCGCCTCCGCGGCCAGGCGCTCGCACGTTTGGCGCACGGGCGCCGTGTCGCCGCCGCCACGCCCGCCCTCGGCTTTGCCCCTGTCGATCCGCGCGATAGACACCCACAGTTGAAAGCCCGAGCCCGGCGCGGCCTGCGGCGGCGGGCGCTCGAACGTGAGCAAGTCGCCTTGGTTGAGCTGGCAGGCGTGCGAGAACGCGGACCACCCGGTGCCGAGCCAGCGGCTCCGGTAACCGAATTTGACCGGCCAGGAGAGCGTCCGCGAAGGCGAGCCGTCCGGCTCGAGCGGGGTGAGCGTCAGGGCGAGGGTCGCGTTGTCGTCGCCGGGCGGGGGCGCGGGGAGCAGCGCGGCGATGTGTGCTTGGAGGAGTCGCATGTGCCCCGCCGAAGGGCCGACAACGGCCGTGCGCTGCACCCGAGAGGTATAAGGCGCGACGGCGAGGTGGTAGCGCGGCAGCGCGAGCGGGGCGGACGCGGGGGCAGGGGAGGTGGCGGCGGTGGCAGCGGCGACGGCGGCGGCTGTGGCGGCGGAGGTCGCGAGCAAAGGCAACGCGTGGGCGGCGGTGGTTGGCGCGGCCGCCGCAAGCCGAGACGGGGGCGGCGGCGGCGTCGGAGCGACGCCGCCGTCGTCGCCACCACAGCCTCCGCCCGCGCGGGCCTGACCCGTCGTCGCCAGATGCTGCTGGGCGCGCCGCAACCGCGGGTCCCTGCTGGCGAGGACGGCGGTCGGGGCGGCCGCGATCAAGGGCGACGCGGGGCGCGGCAGTGGCGGCGCGGCTACGGCGGCGCCTGCCGCAGCGGCGCCTGCCGCAGCCGCGCCTGCCGCGCTGTCGTCGGCGCAAGCCTGCGGCGGCCACGGGACCTGGCTCAACCGCAGGACAGACGATCTCAGAGGCTTGCGGGGCGGCTGTCGGCCCGGCGGCGGCGTGGCTGCGGCGGCGTCTGCTTCGGCTTCCTCCTCGTCCTCGCCGCGCGCTTGTTGCTGTTGCTGTTGCTGCTGCTGCTGCTGCTGCTGCTGCTGCCGCCTCTCGGCAGACTTGAACACCTCTGAGTCGTTGATGCGGCGGCCCGGGAAATGCGGCGTTTCGGCGCCGAGCTCGCCCCCAGACGTTGACATGTTGTTGTTGTTTTGGCGGGGGGGGGGAAGGTTTGCCGCCGACGGGACGCACTCTTTCGTTCTCTCTTGCTTTTGGTTCGTGGTTCTATTCCACTACGAGAGAGCCGTAGCTGGGTTTTCGGGCGATCGATCGTGCGCGCGCCTTGCTCACGCTCGTTCGTGGCGTTGTGCTGCAGCGACAGCAGCGGCGCCTAAAAACAAGACACAGGGCACGTCGCGCCTCGCAATCGAAAATCCGCCGCCGCTCGCCCTCGTCCCGTTTTTCTCTTTGCTCGGACCAAACGCCGCCCCATGCACTCACGCTCACCCACACCGGACTGCGATTGTTGGACCTCGCGGATGACCATCCCGCTCCCGAGAGCGACTCACCACGATCGGTCGTTCAGCTACCGTAGAAAAGGCCCAAAGCGGTCAAAACAACGATCGTTTCCACAAACGGCCCACAGCAGCCGCCGCCGTCGGCGCCAAAGCCCCCGCCTCAAAACAAACGGCCCACAGCAGCCGCCGCCGTCGGCGCCAAAGCCCCCGCCTTAAAACAAACGGCCCACAGCCGCCGCCCGCCGTCGGCGCCAAAGCCCCCGCCTCAAAACAACCAACAAAAACAAAACGTGACCATGCTTGACAGGTGCAGTCCAATTGCGATCTAATCCACTTTTGCCAACTGATTCCCACCTCTTCCCCCTCACTTCTTGCCCCCGCCCTCCTCCCGCGACGCCACCAGCTGCCCCACCACCGACGGGTCGGCCAGCGTCGACGTGTCCCCGAGCTCGCCCTCCTGCCGCGCGGCGATCTTGCGCAGCACGCGCCGCATGATCTTGCCCGACCGCGTCTTGGGCAGGCCCTCGCACACGTGCACCACGTCGGGCGCCGCGAAGGCGCCGATGCCCGAGCGCACGGCCTGGACGAGCGCCTTTTTCAACACGGCGGCGTCGGGCCACTTGTCCGCAGCCCCCTCCATCAGCAAGACATAGGCATAAATCCCCTCGCCCTTCACCGCGTGCGGCACGCCCACCACCGCCGCCTCGGCCACGGCCGGGTGCGCCACGAGCGCCGACTCGACCTCGGCCGTGCCCACGCGGTGCCCGCTGACGTTGATGACGTCGTCCACCCGCCCCGTGATCCAGTAGTAGCCGTCGGCGTCGCGCCGGGCGCCGTCGCCCGAGAAGTAATAGCCGGGGTAGGGGCCGAAGTAGGTCCTTTCGAATCGGTCCTGGTCGCCGTAAAGGGTGCGCAGGGTCGCGGGCCACGCCTGCTTGACGGCCAGGACCCCCTCGCCGGGTCCCTCGATCTCGCGCCCCTCGCCGTCCAGCAGGGCCGGCGCGACGCCGAAAAAGGGGAGCGTGGCGCTGCCCGGCTTCTGGCGCCAGCTCCCGGGAAGCGGCAGAATCATGTGCCCGCCCGTCTCCGTCTGCCACCACGTGTCGACCACGGGGCGGCGCCCATCCCCCACCACGTCGTGGTACCACCGCCACGCCTCCGGGTTGATCGGCTCGCCCACGCTCCCCAGCACGCGCAGCGACGCGCGGCTGTGCCGCGCCACGGGCGCGTCGCCCGCGCGCATCAGCGAGCGGATGGCGGTCGGCGCCGTGTAAAACGCGGCCACTTTGTACTTGTCGACCACCTCCCAGCACCGCCCCGCGTCCGGGTAGGTGGGCACGCCCTCGAACACCACCTGGCTGCAGCCCACCAGCAGGGGGCCGTAGGCCACGTACGAGTGGCCAGTGATCCAGCCGCAGTCGGCCGTGCACCAAAACACGTCGCCGGCCTTCAAGTTGAAGGCGTAGCGTGTTGTGGCCGCCGCATAGACCATGTACCCGCCCGTGGTGTGCACCACCCCCTTGGGTTTGCCCGTGCTGCCCGAGGTGTAGAGCAAGAAGAGCGGGTGCTCGGCCTCCACCCACTGGACCTCGGCGGTCGAGGGCTGGGGCGCGACCTCGTCCTGCCACCACCCGTCGCGCGAGGCGTCGAACGGCGTCTCGCCTTTCGGCAGGCCGTCGTCGTTCTCGCACACCAGCACGCGCGCGACCGCGTGCCCCCGCGCCGCGCACAGCGCGACGGCCTCGTCCGCGATCACCTTGAGGCCGATGCGCTTGTCGCCGCGCTTGACGCCGCTGCACGTGATCAGGACGCGCGCGGCACAATCCTCCATCCGCTGCGCGAGCGCCTCTGCGCTGAACCCGCCGAAGACGACGGAATGCACGGCGCCGACGCGCGCGCACGCGAGCATGGCGACCGGCAGCTCGCACAGCATGGGCATGTAGATGGCCACGGCGTCGCCTTTCCCGATCCCCTGGCTCCGGAGCCAGTTGGCCAGGCGGCACACCTCTTCGAGCACCTGTGAGTAGGTCAGCCGGCGGTCGCGGCCGACGTCGTTGCCTTCCCAAAGCAGGCAGTCGGCCCCGCCCCTGCCCGCGGCCACGTGGCGGTCGAGCGCGTTGTGGCATATATTTGTGGTGCCGCCGCGGAACCACTCGGCGCGGATGGGGCCCTGGCGGGTGTCGAAGTTCCAGGACGCGTGCTTGGGCTCCCACTGTTTTTTTTTTTTTTTTTTTTTTTTTTTTTTTTTTTTGTTTTTTGTTTTTTTTTTTTTTTTTTTTTTT
>Ga0105055_10002094_pt1 | contig 31644 bp, 26 predicted proteins | sample BON03_FD_78090 | JGI IMG/M metagenome (GOLD analysis project Ga0105055, IMG submission 78090) | Freshwater microbial communities from Lake Bonney liftoff mats and glacier meltwater in Antarctica - BON-03 | ecosystem: Environmental > Aquatic > Freshwater > Ice > Glacier meltwater | place: Lake... | reverse complement strand
TCGTAATTCATAATTGGTTCTTTGACATACTGATAAGAAGAAGAAAAGACTGAAATTCAGCACTTTCTATCAGAGATACTTGCCTGTTAGCAGATACTTGCCAACGTAATCGGCAACGCCTTCCTCCAATGTGTGGAATGGTGTGGTAAAACCGATTAATCTCAATTTGGTCATGTTGGCCTCTGTGAAATACTGGTATTTGTCTCTGATATCCGCTGGAGTGTCCACAAAACTGATGTTCTCGGGTTTGTCCATGGCTTTAAAAGTGGCCTTGGTCAAATCGAGAAAGGTTCGGGCCTGTCCCGTTCCTAGATTGTAGATGCCCGAATGTTTTCGGGTCTCCATCAGAAAGATGCAGGTATTGATAACGTCCTTCACGTAAATGAAATCTCTAAGTTGCTCGCCATCTTGGTAGTTCGGGTTGTGCGAACGAAAGAGTTTCATCTCACCAAATTGGGTGATTTGGTTGAACGCGTGAAGGATTACAGACGCCATTCTTCCTTTATGATATTCGTTTGGGCCATACACGTTGAAGAATTTCAACCCCGACCAGAAAAATGGTTTGGTACGCTGGTCGGTGGCCCACTGATCGAATTCGTTTTTTGACTCTCCGTAAGGGTTTAAGGGTTTGAGGTTTTGTATCACGGAATGATTGTCCTCAAATCCAAGTTCTCCCAAACCGTAGGTCGCAGCCGATGACGCGTAAACTAAAGGAAGACCGAATTCAGCACACAGGTTCCATACTCGTTTCGAGTAATCGACATTGAGTTCTTGGAATATCTGATAGTTGAATTCGGTGGTGTCTGTTCTTGCACCTAAATGAAAGATGAACTGAATGAAACGGTGATTGTCTCCAATCCATCTGAAAAAGTCCTTTCGGTCAACTTTGGCCGTCAGTTCTTTCCCATCAAGGTTTTTGTTTTTGATGGGATTGCTGAAATCGTCAACAGCCACTAGATCAACGTAGCCAGCGTTTTTCAGTCCCGCCAGCAGGCAACTTCCAATGAATCCAGCAGCTCCGGTTACAACAATCATTTAATTGAAAATGAAAAGAGTGTTGCCGTCAAAGTCGGTGTTGTATTGCTGAAGTCCAATAGCTGCCGGACCGTCAATGGGAGCACCGTCAATGATGAGGAATTTGGAATCGCAACATTCGGTGTCAACCGCGCTGATGTCGGTGTTATCCATTGTTACGCGGCAATTGTCATCAACATTAAAGGTGCAATGACGGTCGTAGGCACGGAATTCTTCAGGAGAGAACCGATAAACAATGATTCCTTGCGAACCACCAGCAATGGTTACAAAGCCGCCAACAGCAAGCAAAGACGAAAATTCTGGGTTGGAAACCGTAATCTGAAAGTTTACGGGTACGTAAGGAATACCACTTCTGTTGGTTCGGTCGCAGGCCGAAAACACCAAAAGGACTAGCAGCATACTAAAACCCAAGAAAGTTCGTGTCGAATTCATACGGCAAAGTTAGCGGTTACAGCCCATTTGGTTTTGGCTTTATTGCACGGCAATCGAATCTTAAATAATAGACATGAAGTAGTCATAGATGCACGAATTTTTCACGGATAATCTGTTTTATTTCTGTAAAAACCCGTGCATCTGTAGTAGAAAATATGTTTTTCAATAGTTTTTGGAAATAACACCCAATTTATGCGATTTTTTTGTGAGTAATAAGTTCCGGATATGATATGAGGTATTACTTTGGGCTGCTTGAAACGATTAAATCATGCGCCAATTGTGTCCGTTCTTGTACATTCGGAATCTCATTTGCAGAACATATTTGAGCCATGAATTTTTTGAAGCAAGTCTTACTCACCATCTTCTTATCAGTAATTGCAAGCGCAGGATTTGCGCAAAGTTCTGCCACCAAGGCACAAAAGGAGGCTGATAAAAAGCAGGACGCACTAAAGAAAGAGAGTGATGCTGCCCAAGAAAAAGCCATTAAAAGGCATTGGAAAGGACAGGATAAGGAAACAAGAAAACGAATGAAACAGACCCAGAAAAAGTCGAAGAGAAATCAACGGACTAAGAAGTGGTCGGCAAAAAAGAAAAAAGAATAAAATGGATGATTTCGGAAACATAGTTTACGTGTTGGCAGCCATAGCATGGTTTGCATGGAACACTTATAAGAAGTCTCAGAATGGAGGCGAGAAGAAATCTAAGCCTCGCTCAGAGCAAAGGCGGAATGTTGAAACTCGTAAAGAGCAGCCATCTCGTTCTCTGGAAGACATTATTATGGAACAATTGGAGGGAAGGAAAGCTCCTAAGCCAGAGCCAATTCCAGTTGTGCGAGCCAAAAATAATCAGGACAAGTTTTTGAAAACTGATTTGACCCATTCCCATCTTTCTGAAAATTATAAAATGTCATCAGGAGAAATAACAAGACATCGAGTACAGCGCCAAGTACCGAAAGTTAAAATGGAGGTTATAGAGGAAGAAAACCTAATGGATAGTTTGATGCCCAATGGCTTTGATTTGAGACAGGCGGTGGTACTCAATGCTATACTCGAAAGACCTTATAATTGAACTCAAATTAACACCCGTTAACAATTGTTTAACAAATATTGACACACGGATTGATCTTTGCTACTTTAGCCGCGCTTTTTCAGGAAGCATAATTGAAAAGTAAATTGGTATGATAAAAAGACTTCTACTACTTAGTGTACTTATCGTAAATGCGATAGGCATTTCTCAGGCCCAGATTGGTACTGGTGGTGTTTACGGATCTATTGTCGATGATAAAGGCGAGCCCATTCCATTTGCCAACGTGGCCATTCTCGAAGCTGGTCAAGTGGTGACTGGTAGTACCACCGATTTTGACGGTAACTACAAAATCAAATCCATTAAACCAGGTAACGACTACACCATTAAAGCTTCTTCTGTTGGTTTTACTGCTCAAGAAAAAAGAGGTGTCGTTATTAAAGGAGGGTCAAACATTGAGGTAAAGTTCGAAATGTCGGCTGGTGTTAAACTGGATGAAGTGGAGATTGTGGCCTATGTAATTCCCTTAATTGAAAAGGATGGAGGCAATTCAGTAACTGTTTCTGGTAAGGATATAGAAAAGATGGCTGGTAGAGGTGCTGCCGTGGCCGTTACTACCGTGGCCGGTGTTCAGGACAACGATGGTCAGATTGGTAGTATCCGTGGAACGCGTGAGGGGTCAACAAACACATTCATTGATGGGGTTAGAGTGCGAGGATCATCGAATATTCCACAAGCTGCAATTGAGCAGGTTACGGTCGAAACTGGTGGTATTTCTGCTCAGTACGGTGATGCAACTGGTGGCGTTATTTCTATTACAACCAAAGGAGCTTCTAGGGTAACGTATGGTGGAATTGAGGTTGTAAGTTCAGGTGGCATTAAGTATGGCGATCAGAACAAATACCTTTTTGACCCACAAGGGTATCACCTAATTGCAGGAAATATTTCTGGTCCACTCATCAGTATAAAGGACAGAACTGACCCTGAAGGCAAGGCAAAGAAGCCGATTATGGGTTATTTCCTAGCTGGCGAGATTAACTATACTCAGGATCCACGTCCTTCAGCCATTGGGTCTTACTATGTTAAGGAAGATGTGCTTCAAAGTTTACGAGACGAACCAATCGTTCAGTCTTCTACTGGGGCTTCTATTCTACGTTCGGAGCTTATCCGAAAAGGCGATTTGGAATGGACAGAGCAGCGAAGAAATACACGAAGCAGAGGAGTTGTTGCATCAGGAAACCTAGATTTCTATCTCCCTGGCGATGTAACTCTGAAAGTTGGTGGTAACCTGGATTTTAATGATAACCGCATTTACGACTATAATGGGTCACTATTCAACTTTGATAATAACGGAGAGGTGGTAAATAAGACTTGGAGGGTTTATGGCCGTTTTACGCAGCGTTTTACCCCAAAGGCTCCTGCCGAAGGTGAAAGAACAAAGAAATCAGCCATCGGTAGTGCATTCTATAGTATTCAAGCAGATTACTCCAGTACAACACAGAGAACTCAAGATGATGAGCACGAAGATGAACTATTCCGATATGGCTATGTGGGTAAATTCACCACCTTCAAAGAAAAGACGTACGGCTTTGGTATTGATGAGGTAACAGGTCTTCCTGGTTTTATTCAAGGTCCAGACCGAGATACATTGATTGCATTTGAAGGATCCGATGTCAATTCGTCTCTATCAGCTTACACCGAACAATACTACGCTCAAAATCCTGATCCAGATGGAAAGTACCGTAATATGACACAAATCGATCAGGATAGAGGCGCCCTAAGAAACGGTGATCTTCCGCGAAGCGTATATGCTCTTTGGGACAATACAGGAAATCAGTATAACAGCTTTAGCAAATTAGATCAAACTCAATTCAGAGTTATGGCAACAGGTTCATTTGATATAGGAAATCATTCTATTTCTCTGGGTTTTGAATATGAGCAACGAAGCGATGCGTTTGTAGGCTACTCGCCATATACCATTTGGACACTTACTCGGTTATATGCGAATAGTCACCTCGCGCAACAAGACACGGATAATCCAATTATCCATTTTGATTCGAATGGCAACTATACGGATACCATTTCTTACAATCCACTTTACACTCCAGATAACGAGTATTCTCAACGAGGAGAAGGTCAGTATTATATAGACCACAACATTCGTGAGGCTCTTGGTCTTGATCCTACTGGAACCGATTGGATTGATATTGATTCGTATGACCCTGATTTTTATGACATCAGTTGGTTCAGTGCAGATGAACTCCTAAATAACGGAAATAACTTGGTCAATTATTTTGGATTTGATCATACTGGACAGCGATTAAAAGGACGTCCATCTTTCGATGATTTCTTTACAGAAAGAGATTCTTATGGCAACCTAACACGAAAGATTGGTGCGTTCCAACCAATCTACATGGCTGGATATATTCAGGATGAATTTACTTTCAAGGACCTTATCTTCCGTATTGGTGTTCGTGTTGACCGATATGATGCCAACCAAAAGGTATTGAAAGACCCTTACCTACTGTACGAGGCATTTACCGCAGGAGAAGTAACCGTTCTAGATGGTGTAGCTCAAACACACCCAGGTAACATCTCAAATTCTGCTGTTGTTTACGTAAATGATGTTTCAAGCCCAACCGCTATTGTCGGTTATCGTGAAGGGAGTGTTTGGTATGATGCGCAAGGAATTGAACTGTCAGACCCATCAATATTGCGAACTGGAAGCGGAATAGCACCGTATTTAATTAACCCAGATCAGGAAGTAATCTCTTCAGGAGCATTCAAGGATTATGTACCTCAGATTAACGTGATGCCCAGAATCTCATTCTCATTTCCTATTTCTGAGAATGCACTCTTTTATGCTAACTATGATGTTCTAACACAACGTCCGCTTGACGGGAATAGATTGGATTTGATTGATTATCTCTATTTGGAGAATAGAACAGATCGGGTAAATAATCCTAATCTGAAGCCAACAACTACGATTGAGTATGCTATCGGATTTAAGCAAACACTTGGCAAACGATCGGCCATTGAATTAAATGGTTTCTACCGTGAGATGAGAAATCAAATAGCCACGGTGCGTGTTACTGAGGCATATCCAAGAACCTATACCACTTTCGGAAACCTGGATTTCGGAACGGTAAAAGGACTTACTGTGTCCTACGACCTTCGTAGAACCAAAAATATTCAAATGCGATTGGCATATACACTTCAGTTCGCTGACGGTACAGGTTCAAGTGTAGAAACAAGCGTTGGCCTTGTAAACGCAGGGTTTCCTAACCTTAGAGTTATTCAGCCACTCGATTTTGATCAACGACATAACGTTGTTGTTTCTGCTGATTACCGATTTGGTGAAGGAAAGAACTACGATGGCCCCAAAACCGTTACTAAGGGAGGAAAAACCATCAATTGGTTACAAAACTTTGGTGTCAATGCCATTATCCGCGCAGGTTCTGGTAATCCTTACTCACGTCAATCCAACACAATTCCAATAGCCCTAGGTGGTAACACATCCTTCATTCAGGGTTCAGTTAACGGCTCAAATCTTCCATGGCAGTTTAGAATTGATATGAGAATTGACAAGGATGTTAATATCAAGTGGAACAAAGGCAAAGAAGGTAAGCCAGCAAAAAGATCCACCTTGAATATCTACGTGGATCTTCAAAACCTACTTAACACGGCCAACGTGCTAGGTGTGTATCGCAAAACAGGTAATCCAAGTGACGATGGTTATTTGGCAGATGCCGCAAGTCAAACCTCAATTCAATCTCAAACTGACGAACAATCATTCCGTGATCTGTATGCAGTAGCTATTAACAACCCATTTAATTTTTCGCGCCCGAGAAGGGTTAGATTGGGTCTTATGTTAAACTTCTGATAGTTTGAAACGAAAAAATTAAAGGTCATGTCAAAACAAGTTAAAGTATTAGTAATTGCAGCGATTATGATTAGCATCGCTAATCTATCATTCGCAGAAAAGACAAGAGGTCTTGGAGATTCTGGCAACAAAACATCAGGGCCTAAAGACCTTGCTGCAGATTGTGCTCCTCCGGCTGGGAATATTAATCTCGAACTCAATAATGTTCGCGCCAAAATTCAGACTGGAGGAGATATGTGGCAGGATCTTGCCACAGGAAATCCATCTTATGAAGTGCCAAAGAATGGAGGCGTTCATTCCATATTCTCTGGTTCGCTTTGGATGGGAGGAGTGGATGTTAACAACCAATTGAAGGTGGCTGCCATGAAATTCCGTCAGGGAGGATATGACTTCTGGCCTGGCCCACTAAATACGACAACTGCGGAGATTGACCCACAGACCTGTGCCCAATATGATAAGTTTTTCCGTATTACAAGAACCGAAGTGGATGAATTTGTGGCATGGTACCTCTGTTCTCAAGATCCAGATTGCGATGAAGGCATCGACTATGCAGGCTATTCAATCCCCGCTTCAATTCTAAACTGGCCAGCTCACGGAGATGTGGCCATGGGACAAGACTACAACTTGGCTCCGTATCATGATGCGGATGGTAGTGGAAACTACAATCCAGAAGATGGTGGTGATTATCCATATTACGACCTCAATCCATCAGAATTTAATTGTTTGATTGATAGAGAAGTTAAACTTTTCGGTGATGAAACACTTTGGTGGGTATTCAACGATAAGGGAAACATCCATACCGAGACAAATGCAAACCCTATTGGTATGGAGATTAGAGCTCAGGCTTTCGCATTCTCTACCAATGATGAGATAAATGACATGACCTTCTATAACTATGAGCTTATCAATCGAGGTTCATTTACCCTGAACAATACGTACTTTGCACAGTGGGTTGATCCCGATCTTGGATTTCCTCAGGATGATTATGTTGGTTGTGATGTAAGACGTGGACTAGGATATTGCTACAATGGATTTGCGGTTGATGGAACTGGTGGGCCTCAGCAATATGGTGCCAATCCTCCAGCCGTAGGGGTTGACTTCTTTCAAGGGCCATACCAAGATAACGATGGAGTGGATAATCCGCTATACACCAATGGTGAAGTGGCACAGGCCATTAGCGAAGGCGGTATCGTTTATAAAGGTATCGGTGTTGGATACGGAGATGGTAAAGTAGATAACGAGCGTTTTGGTATGAGAAGGTTCGTATATCACAATAACGCAGGTCAAGGAAACCAAGCAACTCAGGATCCGAATACCGGAGCGGATTACTACAATTACATGCGTGGTATTTGGTTGGATGGCTCTCCTATGTGCTACGGTGAGACAGGACATCCAAGTGGTGGTTGCGATCAAGGAACATTGGCAGGCTATATGTTCCCTGGCGATTCTGACCCGTTTGGTTGGGGAACCGGAGGGTCAATCCAGCCTATCTGGACCGAACAAAGCGCAAATACTGTCCCTTTCGATAGAAGGTTTATGCAATCAGCTGGCCCGTTCACCTTGGAGCCAGGTGCGGTTAACGACATTACGGTAGGTGTCGTTTGGGCGCGTGCCACAAATTCATCTGACCCCTACGAATCGGTAGAAAAGCTTCGAGTGGTAGACGATAAGGCACAATCGCTGTTTGATAACTGCTTTGTTCTTATTGACGGGCCAGACGCACCAGAATTGAGCATTGTAGAATTGGATAGAGAATTGATTCTTACGCTGTTTAACCCATCTTCTTCAAACAATAAGAATGAAGATTATGCGCAAATCGACCCGTTCATTGCGTTAGACCCACCAAACATCACAAACAATATTTTCAGGTTTGAAGGGTATCAGATATTCCAATTGAAGAACGAAAGTGTTTCTTCATCTGAGCTCAACAATCCAGACGTTGCACGTATGGTAGTTCAATGTGATATTAAGAACATCGACCCACTTACCAATCAGCCAATTGGTCAGCTTGTCAACTTTACTTTTTCAGAAGAGTTGAATGCGAGTATTCCAGTTGAAATGGTAGATGGTTCGAATGACGGCTTGAAGCATTCATTCAAAATCGTACAAGATCAGTTTGCAACCACCGACCGACAGTTGGTTAATCACAAGAAGTACTACTTCATGGCGGTGGCCTATTCTTACAATAACTTTAAAACATACGATCAGACCGATCCACTACAATTAGATGGTCAGAAAGCACCGTATTTGGCTGGACGTAAGAATGCTTTTGGAGGTGCAATTGCTTCAGTAGTTGCCATTCCGCACAAAACCGAGCCAGAGCAACGCGGAACCGTTCTTTATGCTGAGTATGGAGACGGCCCGATGTTAACACGGGTCGAAGGTCAAGGAAACGGAGGCCGCAACCTTACACTTGTTCGGCAGAGCATCCGAGACATTCTTGCTAGCCCTGATGGGCGTGCAAAAGAAATTACCTATGCTAACGGTGCAGGCCCAGTTGATATTAAGGTTATCGACCCTAAAAATCTGCCTAACGCTGATTTCGTGTTCAAAATGAACGATTCTATCACACCTGGAGACCTCAGCGATGCATATTGGACATTGGAATGTATCGGAGGCAATTGCCCCCCACTAGTGTCTCAGGTTTCTGACTCATTGAAGGTTTGGTCTTCAAAACCGATTGGACTTTCTAACGGAAATGAGCAATTGATTCCGCAGTGGGGGCTTTCCGTTTTCTTAGAGCAGACAATAGATCCGGAGTGTAACAACAACGAAGCGGTAATAGAAGGTCGTATCAGCTTTTCAGGAACAAAATTTTGGTTGACTGGAATTCCTGATGTTGATGGTACATCTCCCCTTAACTGGATTCGCAGTGGTACTGTTGATGGAATTGATTACGGGTGCGATGATGAACAGATTTACGAAAAAATACTGAACGGTACATGGGCACCCTACAAGTTGGCAAGCCACGCTGATAGTGTGATGTCTCCAAGTTGGAGCAAGTTCAAAACACTAAACGATCTTGAGAATTTGGCAAGTGTGGATGTGGAGATTACGGATGATAAATCAAAATGGACACGCTGTCCAGTATTTGAAACGGGTGACTCGTATAATAGTCAGGGAGTTCCGTATCTGCCTTCTATCGGAGGGGCAAAACGCTTCAACCTGCGGATGAGTCCATCTGTGGATAAGGAAGGAAAGCCAGACGGATCAGGCACAATGGGAATGGGATGGTTTCCAGGGTTTGCTATCAATGTTGAAACTGGCGAGCGATTGAACATGGCGTTTGGTGAGAATTCTTGGTTGCAGCAGAGCAATGGTGCAGACATGATATGGAATCCAACGGATGAGTTGTTCGGAAACTTCAATCAGGATCTTGGCTTCCCAGATCCAATTTTTGGAGGAGGTCATTACATCTACGTGTTTGGACATAATGGCGATAGCCCGAATGACGATGTGCCAGCTTATGACGAAGGAGCTTTCATCTACAGCAAACTATCTGAAAACAATTTCGATCCGGGCGATCCGTCAAAAAGACGTGTGTTTAAGGATGCTATGTGGGTCGGCATGCCTTTGCTTGCTCAAAATGGCAAATTGCTAGAGAATATTGTGAATTTCAGCTTGAGAGTAACCAAACCTTATAGGCAGAATTTTGCTCCGGGTTGGTCAGTTGCTCAACCTGAGAACGACAACCTTCCGATGTACACCTTCTCAACATCTGATTTTGCAACAGTAAGAACCGATTTGCCAACTGCTGAGAGTGCTTTAGACATTATTCGTGCTGTTCCTAATCCTTACTATGCACATTCTGGATATGAGCAAACACAGCTTGATAATGTTGTAAAAATCATCAATCTACCAGTAGAATGTACGGTTAGTATCTACACGGTTAATGGAATTCTAGTGAGAAGGTTTAAAAAGGATTCACCAATCACATCATTGGATTGGGATCTTAATAACCACCAGAAGATTCCGGTAGCCAGTGGAGTGTACCTGATTCATATTGATGCTCCTGGCATTGGAGAAAAAGTGATAAAATGGTTTGGAACCATCCGACAACTCGATTTGAACTCGTTTTAAAAGGTTAGTCCGAATAGTTTCCATAGAAGAATAAGAATATGAGAAGAATAGTAAGAATAGGTTTCATTGCACTCTGTAGCGGTGTGTTTGCATTCCCATCGTTTGCAGGCAATTCAGACCGTGCCGGACAGGCTGGGGCTACGGAATTGCTCATCAATCCTTGGGCAAGGAGCTCTGGTTTTGCCAGCGCAAACACGGCTTCGGCAAGAGGTTTGGAGGCTCAATTTCTCAATGTGGCAGGTATGGCCTTCACCACAAAAACAGAAATTCTGTTTTCAAACACGCAGTGGCTGGTCGGGTCTGGTGTAATGATTAATTCTTTTGGTCTTTCTCAGAAAATCGGTGAAGCGGGCGTTATTGGTGTTAGTGTAATGAACATGAGTTTTGGCGACATTGACATCACCACTTCAGAATTGCCTGACGGTGGAAATGGAACCTTCTCTCCTAATTATCTCAACATTGGAATCTCCTACGCTAAGAGCTTCTCAAACAGTATCAATGGAGGAATTACTGTTCGGGTTATCAATCAGAACATTTCTAACCTAAGTGCCTCTGGAGTTGCCTTTGATGCTGGTATTTCTTATACCACCACATTGGGAAACAGAGACAAAGAGAAAAATAAGGATAATGTTCAGTTTGGTATCTCGTTAAAAAACGTAGGTCCACCAATGAAGTATAGTGGAGATGGGCTTTCTGTACGAGGCACAGTTCCAGGAGGAGATAACAGCTTGACTTTGGAGTACCGTTCTGCGAAGTACGAAATGCCATCATCTCTCAACATTGGAGTTACGTATCATTGGAGAGACAACAAATTGGTGAATAGAGTTACCGCAGCTGGTAACTTTACATCAAACAGCTTCTCTAAAGATCAATTTAACTTCGGACTCGAGTATTCTTTCAAGGACATGTTTATGCTAAGAGGTGGATACCAACTTCTATTCGGCAAGGGAGGAAACGACATTGCAACTTCTGCTTTGGTTGGCCCAACCGCTGGAGCAACTGTTGAGTTTGGTCTTGGTAAGAAGGGTGCCGACAAAAAGACAAAGTTGGGTATCGATTATTCTTATAGACTCACCAATCCATTTACAGGAGTTCATGCAGTAGGGCTTCGGTTAGCATTCTGAGCATATATTCTTAACTTTATTGAAAGAATCCCGATATAATTCGGGATTCTTTTGTTTTACACACCACTAACGTGAGCGACCATGAGTACCTATTTAACGCAGGAAGGACTAGATAAGCTAAAGAAGGAGATTGATCATTTGAGAAGAGTGGAGCGTCCGTCCATTTCGCAACAGATTGCAGAAGCAAGAGATAAGGGAGACCTTTCTGAAAACGCGGAATACGATGCCGCCAAGGAAGCACAAGGCTTGTTAGAATTGAAAATTTCTAAGCTAGAGGCTACGTTGAGCGATGCCGTGGTGATAGATGAATCTAAGTTGGACACCGATAGAGTGCTTATTCTTAGCAAGGTGAAGCTTAAGAATCAGAATAACGGAATGGAAGTGGAATACACCATCGTTCCGGAAACAGAAGCAGACTTGAAGGCCAAAAAGATTTCGGTAGAATCGCCTATTGGCAAAGGACTTTTAGGAAAGAAGCTAGGTGAAATGGCTGAAATTCAAGTGCCTAACGGAACCGTGAAGTTTGAGGTTATTGCCATTGGCAGATAGAATGGCAAGCATTTTTACCAAAATTATCAATGGTGAAATTCCGTGCTACAAAGTAGCCGAATCGGAAACCTGCTTTGCATTCTTAGACATCAATCCACTTTCAAAAGGTCACACGCTTGTAGTTCCCAAAAAGGAGGTTAACTACATTTTCGATGTAGAAGATGAACTTTACTTGGATTTGATGCTATTCGCCAAAAAAGTAAGCAAGGCAATGGAAAAGGTGATTCCATGTGCACGAATTGGTGTTACCGTAATTGGACTGGAAGTGCCTCATGCACATGTTCATCTTATTCCCATAAATGGAATTGGCGATATGAATTTTGCGAAGCCAAAATTGAGCTTTTCCAAAGACGAGTTGGCAGAAGTGGCACAGAAAATAGCAGCCGAAATTCGCTAACCTTTCCTGTCGGGATTTTCTTTAATGAAGGAAGCCCAACCCGAATAACTTTTGGAGCTTGATGATACGCCAGAACTATTGAAATGATGGCAAACAGCAGCGGCCAGTCCATCGGTTGCATCAAGCGGAAACCCTTCCATTTTTGTTTGCAGAAGCGTTTCCAACATGCCGCTTACTTGCTCCTTGCTGGCATTTCCATTTCCGGTAATTGACTGCTTTATCTTCTTAGGCGAATATTCCGAAATGGGAATGTTCTGAGACAATGCAGCTGCAATGGCAACGCCTTGAGCTCTACCTAGTTTGAGCATAGACTGCACATTCTTGCCAAAGAAAGGTGCTTCAATGGCCAATTCATCAGGATGATACTCGCGGATTATCTCAATCGTTCGGTCAAAGATCTTTTTCAGTCGGGTTGGATGATCTTTCATCTTATCCAACTTTATTACACCCATGGCTAGCATGGTCATTTGCTTTCCTTGGATATGGATTAACCCATAACCCATGATTACCGTTCCAGGGTCGATTCCTAATATGACCTTATCCGTTTTCATGCAGGACGGGACAATTCAGAAAGAATGATGGAAGTGGCGATTCCAGCGTTCAGCGATTCCACTTTCTGCTGCGTCTCATTGTTCGGAATAAATGCCAACGCATCACATTTTTCATTGACGCGAGCACTGATTCCGTGAGATTCGCTCCCTATCACTAAAGCTATTCTTGAAAATTTCGGTAGTTTATAAATTGATTCGCCACTCATGGCAGTTCCCAAAATCGTAAAATCATGCGCCTTGCACTCATCCATAATTACCGAAAGATTTTCATAACGAATGTTGACATGAAAAAGCGCACCCATCGTGCTCTGAACCACTTTTCGGTCATAACCATCAGCACAATCTTCTGAGCAGATAATCGTATCAACCCCAAACCATTTTGCGGTTCGGATAATGGTGCCCACGTTTCCAGGGTCGTTGATGCCATCTAGGATGAGAATCAACTTTGAATTCCAATCTATTTCCTTGGTTTTAGGAATTTTGGCAACTGCCAAAATCCTATTCGGACTTCGTAATCCCGAAATACGCTCTAGTTCGTTTTGCTTGATGAAGTGAACGAGCGAATCATCCGTATCATTCAGAAAATCTAGGGTTTCCGTGGTATAAATTGCGCCAACATCAAAGCTAGAGTTGATTAACGCTTCCACCATTTTTACACCTTCTACCACGAACAAACCCCTTTCCTTCCGGAACTTTTTCTGTTGCAAAGCCCGTATGTCTTTGATGTCTGAAGCGGAGATTGGCAAGGCTTGGTGCGGTTTGTGGTAAGTAAGAAAGCTGTTCTAACTTTGCCCAAAGGTCAGAAATTCAAAACAATTTGACGATCAAACACCTTTCGTGGTATTTCTTGCTGGTCGTTTCTGTTGTTGCAGTGTCGTGTTCGCCTACACGAAAACTGGCAGAAGGTGAGCATCTGCTCGTTAAAAATGTGGTTCGCAACGATAGTAAAGTTGTTTCCAAAGGCGATATGGAGAGCTTCATTCGCCAAAAACCGAACAGGAAATTATTTGTTTTGGCATTTTTCAGATTCCATTTACAGGTGCATAATCTGGTAAATCAGGAAAAGCTTGAAAAACGTGTTGAGGTTCTTGAAGAGAAGAACGAAATACGCAACGCCAAGCGAAAGTTGAAAGGTAAAAAACCGAAGGATAGGCGTAGGTCTTTTTGGGAATGGTTGGCAGATGTTGGTGAAGAGCCGGTTATCTACGACCCGCTTATTACTCAAAAATCTGCCGAACAAATTGAAATTTATTTACGGGGAAAAGGCCATTTTAATGCAGTTGTAACTGATTCGGTAGTATTTAACGACAAACGGAAGAAGGCGAAAGTCTATTACAATATGAAAAGCGGAGTGCCGTATACCGTAAGGAATGTTAACTACGAGATTGCAGATTCGCGATTGGCACGATTGAGTAGGCCCACACGAGGCCGTGACCGTGTTCTCAAGGACGGAATGAGCTATGATGTAGAGAAATTTCAGGAGGAACGGGAACGAATTGACCGCAACCTCAAGAGCAATGGCTACTATGCCTTTTCGGATGATTACGTTCGTTTTAAGGTCGATTCTAATCTTGGCTCTCATCAGGTTGATTTAGAACTATCCATTGCTGACCCTGAAAGAAAGGATACGATAAGGGTAAAGGAAACCGGTCATCATACCTATAACATCAGATACATATACGTACAAACAGACTATAACGCCAAAGGCGGAAATGCAACGGATTCTGACACGCTCGTTTACAATGGAGTTCAATTCATCTATAAAGGAAAGTTCCGTCACCGGCCAGAAATGTTGCTTGATAAAATCTTCTTTAAAACCGGAGATCTGTATAGAGTTAAGCGTGGTGAGCTGACATATCAGTATCTCTCAAGTTTACGTGCATACAAATTCATCAATATCTCCTTTACCGAAAATGTTGAAGAAGATGGGCAGCATGTTTTAGATTGCTATGTCAATCTAACACCAGGCATGAAGCAAGCGTATGCCATAGAGGTTCAAGGTACTAATACAGAAGGAAATCTTGGGGTTTCGGGCTCTTTGGTTTATAAAAACAAGAATCTTTTTAGAGGAGCCGAAATTCTTCAATTCAGGTTTTCTGGCGGTCTTGAAACGCAGGTGGTAGCGAGCAATATTGAGACCAATAATATTGGTGGCATATTCAATACGGTCGAGCTTAATCCAGAAATTAGTTTGGTGTTTCCGAAGTTGCTTGTGCCCTTCAAGCCGCAGCGCGTGGTACGTTATGGCGACCCCAAATCAACGGTTTCGGTCGGATACAATTATCAGCAACGACCCGATTACACTCGCTCTATTTTTACAGGGAAGTTCGGTTATCAGTGGATGCAAAATCAGAATGCAAGACATTATCTCAATCCCATCGAAATAAACTTTGTTAACCTCTATAACGAGTCAGATTCGTTCATAACTCGGATAAACAACCTTGGTGATAACCTATTGCGAAACACCTTTAGACCGCACATTACAACCACCACCAACTATACTTACATTTTTACCAATCAGCAACTGAATAAAAAAGGAAATTTTAGCTATTTCAAAGCACGATTAGAAAGTTCGGGCAACATTCTGCGTGGCATTATGGCTGTTGCACAAGCTCCAAAGGACGCTGATAACAGCTACCGAATCTTGAATATTCCTTTTTCGCAGTATCTCAAATATGAGATTGATTACCGTAAATATGTGCAGGTCAACAGCTTCAGCCAATTGGTCTTCCGCGTCAATCAAGGAATTGGATTGCCCCTTCTCAATCTGGGCGTGCTTCCGTTTGAGAGTGCCTTTTTTGGTGGTGGAGCAAACGGAATTAGGGCATGGCCAGCGCGGTCGTTGGGGCCAGGTGCGCTCCCTAAGGCTCTGAATCTTCTCGATCAGTTTGGAGATATTAAGATTGAGTTTAACCTAGAGTATCGTTTTGACATCTATCGTTGGTTCAAAGGCGCTCTCTTTGCCGATGCTGGTAACGTCTGGCTCATCAGAAATGATACTGATCGACCTGGAGGGTTGTTCAAATTCAAGAATTTCTACAAGGAGTTTGCATTAGGTGCTGGGGTGGGTATCCGTTTAGACTTTAGCTTCTTCATCATACGTTTTGACGTGGCAACTCCGTTCCACGACCCTGGCCGCCCCGAAAACGACCGCTGGGCTATTCAATATTTTCAATGGAGAGATGTAAATCTCAATTTGGGAATCGGTTATCCGTTCTAGACATTCTTTAGCGGGCGTATTCAACTGCTGTGGCGAGCATCTTCGCTGGTGAACAGATGCCAAGAGCGTCCTCGCTTTTAGTTTGTCATTCACTTCCTACTTACCGCCTGCTTTCATAAGCATCCTCTCCCATGAGCTCTCAAAATCTCGGTTCGAGAATTTCTTAGATTTGCACCCCAAAATTTATTTAGAATGACCTACGATAAGATTGCAGAATTACTAGGAGATAACGCAGATTCGCTGCTTAATCATAAAAGCACAACTATTCCAAAAGAGATGTTTACGCTTCCTGGCGGAGATTTTGTTGGACGTGTTTTTTCTGACACCAACAGAAGCAATCAGGTTCTTGGAAGTATGCAATCTATTTATGGTCACGGCAGATTAGGAGGAACAGGATATGTTTCCATCCTTCCTGTGGATCAGGGAATCGAGCATTCGGCAGGAGCAAGCTTTGCTCCGAATCCGATCTACTTTGATCCAGAGAATATTGTGAAGCTGGCGATTGAAGGTGGCTGCAACGCTGTTGCCTCAACCTTTGGTGTGCTTGCAGCATGTTCAAGAAAGTATGCGCATCAAATCCCGTTCATTGTAAAGATCAATCATAACGAGTTGATGACTTATCCGAACACCTATGATCAAATCATGTTTGGTGATGTCAAGAGTGCCTGGAACATGGGAGCTAAAGCCGTAGGTGCAACCATTTATTTCGGTTCAGAAGAAAGTGATCGTCAAATTCAAGAAGTTGCTGAGGCATTTGAGTACGCTCACGAACTTGGAATGGCAACCGTACTTTGGTGCTATTTGAGAAACAACGGATTTAAGAAGGACGGTGTAGATTACCATGCTGCCGCTGATCTTACGGGACAGGCAAATCACATCGGTGTTACTATTCAAGCAGACATTATAAAGCAGAAATTACCAACCAACAATGGAGGTTTTAACGCCATTGGATTTGGTAAGACGCATCCAGATGTTTACAGCAAATTAAGTTCAGACAATCCGATTGATCTTTGCCGTTATCAAGCTGCCAACTGCTATATGGGCAAAATTGGTCTGATCAACTCAGGAGGAGAATCAAAAGGTGCTAGTGATCTTGCTGAAGCGGTAGAAACGGCAGTGATTAATAAGAGAGCTGGCGGTCATGGATTAATTTCAGGCAGAAAAGCGTTCCAAAAACCAATGAATGTTGGTGTTGATTTGCTTAACGCTATCCAAGATGTTTACTTGGAGAAGAAAATCACCATTGCGTAGTAAGGGTTTGATGCATCAAACCCTAACATAATGAGCTGGTTTAAACGCATAAAGGGAGGAATTACCACTTCAACCAAAGAAAAGAAGGAAACTCCTGAAGGTCTTTGGATCAAGTGTTCCGGAAAGGATTGCGGTGTCGTAATTCCCACTGCCGAGAACGAGGAGAATCTGTGGGTCTGCAAGAGTTGCAACTATCATCAGAAAATCGGTTCAAGAGAATATTTTCATATTCTGTTTGATGAAGGTCATTTTGAAATCTTCAATGAACATTTGACCTCTGCTGATCCGCTCCATTTTACAGATAGTAAGCCTTACTTTAAACGACTGAAGGAAACCACAGAAAAGACCAAACTCAATGACGCCATCAGAACCGCCATCGGAAAGATGGAAGGTGAACGGATTGTCATCGCGTGCATGGATTTCAACTTTATTGGTGGTTCTATGGGGTCGGTTGTGGGAGAGAAGATTGCCCGTGCGGTAGATAAATGTTTGGAGGAAAAAGTTCCGTTGTTGATTATTTCCAAGTCGGGAGGAGCACGAATGATGGAGGCAGCTTTCAGTCTGATGCAGTTAGCAAAGACCTCTGCAAAACTGGCGCAATTGTCAAATGCCAAGATCCCTTACATCTCATTACTTACCAATCCGACTACGGGTGGTGTGACTGCTTCTTTTGCCATGCTTGGCGATTTGAACATAGCTGAACCAGGTGCATTAATCGGTTTTGCCGGCCCACGCGTAATCAAAGAAACCATCGGAAAGGAACTTCCTGTGGGATTTCAAACCTCTGAGTTTGTGCTTGAGCACGGATTTCTTGATATGATTATTGAACGAAAGGAACTGAAAGCGAAGCTGTCGCAGGTGCTACAGTTGCTGCGGGATTGATTGAAGTCTGTTATCACCGAATTGGTTGACTGCTACAGCGATGACGTTGGCTACGAAGCGCACCGCGTGAAGGACGGAAGCGGCATCCTTTTTTCCGCCTCAGGCGGACAAAAAAGATATAGCGGACGGCCTGACCCGATTGTGGGTGGGGTTTTGGGTAGGCGAGGGGCACGCCCAAAAACTCCTTGAAAAACTTGCTTTCGAGTGGATTGCATAACTAAAACCCTTTTCTATCTTTGCGCCTCGAATTTTTGACGACTAATAAAGAAGCAGATGTATTTAACATCAGAAGTAAAGAAAGAGATTTTTAAGCAGCACGGTGGTTCTGAGACGAACACAGGCAGCACAGAAGGACAAATTGCTTTGTTCTCTCACCGAATTAACCACCTTACAGGTCACTTGAAAAAGAACCGAAAAGATTTTGGCACACAAAAAGCCCTTCTTGACCTTGTAGGTAAAAGAAGAAGTTTGTTGAGTTATCTGAAGGACCAGGATATTGAAAAATATCGTGCTCTGATTAAGGAACTCGACCTCAGAAAGTAATCATATCGTTAAGGATAAGTTGAAAAGGCAATTGTTAGATTGCCTTTTCGCGTATTTAGACGTTTGGTTTGCGCCAAGCACAGATGAAGAAAACAGATAGAAAAGAAAAATAAATAGACGTAAATAAAGAGGAAAATGAAAGCACCAGAAGCAATAAAAACAACAATTGATGTAGGTAATGGCGTACCCATTACGATTGAAACAGGCCGATTGGCCAAGCAGGCCGATGGCGCTGTTATTCTAAGAGCAGGAAACTGCATGTTGATGGCAACCGTTGTGTCTAACGTAGGCGCCAAAGAAGGAACTGACTTCTTGCCGTTGTCGGTTGATTATCAAGAAAAATATTACGCTGCCGGAAAATTCCCAGGCGGATTCTTTAAAAGAGAAGCAAGACCATCTAACGCAGAGATCTTGGTTTGCCGATTGGTTGACCGTGCATTGCGCCCGATGTTCCCATCAGATTATCACTCAGAAGTTCAGGTTATCATTTACCTTATCTCTCATGATGAGAACGTGATGCCAGATGCTTTGGCTGGATTGGCTGCAAGTGCTGCCATCTGTATTTCAGATATTCCTTTCGGTGGCCCAATCTCAGAAGTGAGAGTGGCACTTATCGATGGCAAATTCGTTGTAAACCCATCCAAAGCTGCTTTGGCAACTGCTGATATGGACATGATGATTGCGGGTACAGCGGCCGACATCACCATGGTTGAAGGCGAGATGGAAGAGTGTTCAGAGGATCAAATGTTGGAGGCTATCCGTGTTGGACACGAAGCCATCAAAAAGCAAATTGCTGGTCAAGTTGCTTTGGCAGATCAAGTTGAGAAGTCGAAAGTGAAGCGTACGTATTCACATGAGAAGAACGATGAGGCTTTCAAGCAAAAAGTATATGATTTTTGCTACCCATTGATCTATGATATGGCGAAATCAGGTTCTGCAAAGCAAGAGCGTTCTGATAAATTGAGCGAGATTAAAGATGCTTTTGTAGCTACACTTTCTGACCAAGAAAAAGAATTGCTTCCATTGTTGGGAGGATACTTCAAGTATGCTCAAAAGAAAGCTGTTCGTGCTTGTGTTCTTACAGAAAGAGTTCGATTGGACGGTAGAAAAACCGATGAGGTTAGAGGAATCTGGTCTGAGGTTGATTACATTCCTTCAGCTCACGGTTCAGCTGTTTTCACAAGAGGTGAAACGCAGTCGTTGACTACCGTTACACTTGGTGGAAAATTGGATGAGCAGCGCGTTGATAGCGTAACTCACGAAGGATTCGACAATTTCTACTTGCACTACAACTTTCCTCCATTTTCAACTGGAGAGGCTAAATTCCTAAGAGGAGTTGGTCGTAGAGAAGTAGGGCACGGGAACTTGGCCGAAAGAGCTTTGAAAAAAGCGCTTCCAAAGGATAATGCTTACACAGTTCGTGTTGTTTCTGAGATTCTTGAATCAAACGGTTCTTCTTCAATGGCAACGGTTTGCGCAGGTTCACTTGCGTTGATGGATGCTGGTGTGAAAATCAAAGGAGGCGTTTCGGGCATTGCCATGGGACTTATTTACGATGAAGGAAAATACGCCATCCTTTCAGATATTCTTGGAGACGAGGATTTCTTAGGAGACATGGACTTCAAAGTAGCAGGAACCAAAGATGGTATCACAGCTGTTCAAATGGACATGAAAGTGGATGGACTTCCATACGCTGTTCTTGCTGAAGCCTTGAACCAAGCAAAAGAAGGTCGTCTTCACATCTTGAACGAGATGAACAAGACGCTTGATACTGCTAAGACTGACTTCAAACCACATGCGCCACGTATCGTTGCCATGATCATTCCTAAGGATATGATCGGAGCTGTTATCGGACCTGGAGGAAAAATCATTCAAGAGATGCAAGCCGTAACTGGTGCTACCATCAACATCGAAGAAGTTGACGGAATGGGACGCATCCAAATCATGGGTACCAACAAGGAATCTGTTGATGCGGCTGTTGCACGGATCAAAGCAATTACTGCTGTTCCTGAAATTGGTGAAGTTTACAAAGGACGTGTGAAGAACATCATGCCGTTCGGAGCCTTCGTTGAGATTATGCCAGGAAAAGATGGCCTACTTCACATCTCCGAAATTGAGCACAGAAGATTGGATAACGTTGAAGATGCTTTGAAAGAAGGAGACATCATCGAAGTAAAGCTCATTGCAGTTGATGAGAAAACTGGAAAACTGAAACTTTCACGCAAAGTTTTACTTCCAAAACCAGAAAAAGCAGAATCGTAATTACGTTCTGAGTTAATATTAAATCCCCGTTCCGATATTCGGAACGGGGATTTTTGTTTCAATCCCAGAGGAACACCATCAATGAGAAGCTAGAACTCGGCTGACAAATTTTAGGATTATTCAATCAGGAATATCTTGCAACAGAAGTTTGAGTTCAGCATCCGAAAGACTGTCTTTATCTGCTTTGTCGTAAATAGAAAGTAGATAAACGGTATCGTGAGTAACCACGAAATTGGTTATCACTCTTGCGCCACCCGATTTGCCTTTTCCTTTAGAGGCAATTGCCATTCTAATCTTGAAACAACTATTTCCAAGCGCAAATCCTTGCTGTGGGTCTTCTTTTAGGTTTGCCACCAATGTGGTGAACTCCAATTTGATAGAAGGATATTTTTTGGCGAGCTTTTTCAAGCTCTTCTCAAATTTGGGGATAGTTTTTACACTATAGCTCATTAATCAAGTCCTCGGCATCACGTGCTTTCAGTTTACCCGCCCGTACCAACTTCAATTCTTCCACGGCTTCTCTAATGTCTTGCATTAGTTCGGCTTTGGCATCTGAAAGTGGTGTTGCCTCCCTCACAAATGAAAAATTCTTGAGAACCTCCATAAAGAAGGTGGCCTTACTGTCTTTTATGTCGAGAAGTATTTTCATTGCTTTCTGAATTCAAAGTTACTAAAATCAGAATATGTTTGATTGAATGGAAAAAGGGAGAAATCCGCGCCACCTCTCGGTTTAAATGCTGTTTCTTTGCCACCCAAAACCAAGAGAATCACATGCCAATCATCGCCCCATCCCTTTTAGCTGCAGATTTCACCAAACTAGGTGAGGAGATTGAAATGATAAATAGGAGCGAGGCCGACTGGCTTCATGTCGATGTGATGGATGGCGTTTTCGTTCCGAACATCTCGTTCGGAGAACCAGTAATGAAGCCGTTGAAGAAAATCTGTAAGAAGCCCTTCGATGTGCATTTGATGGTGGTTGACCCGGATCGCTACTTGCAGTACTTTAAAGACTGCGGAGCAGATATTCTAACCGTGCATTACGAAGCCTGTCCGCACCTTCATAGAACTATTGGAGCCATCAAATAATTGGGAATGAAAGCGGCTGTTTCGCTCAATCCACACACGCCCGTTTCTTTATTGGAAGATGTTCTTGCCGATTTAGATATGGTTCTCATCATGTCCGTAAATCCTGGTTTTGGCGGACAGAAGTTCATTGAGAACACCTATGAGAAAGTTCGTAAGCTTAGAGCAATGGCTAATAAACTCAACCCGAATCTCATCATTGAAGTAGATGGTGGCGTGAACTTGGAAAATGCTCCAAAGCTTGTTGCCGCTGGCGCAAACGCACTTGTTGCTGGCAACGCAGTATTCAAAGCTGAAAATCCAGAAGCGGTTATTGCTGGGTTGAAACAGAGCTGATTAGAGCTTTTGGCTATTAAAATATAGTGTACACGGTCGTACAAGTTTTAGTAGTGCCCAAATGTATGCAGGTATACGTGATCGTCAATTCGTCATATGGTGAACCCGCTTCAAAAACACCAGTACCATCGGTAATCGTTAAACTTCCACCACAGAATGTTTGATTTGGGGTTACGGTCAACGTATTTCCATTAACTGTAGCTTCAACCACGATTGGTACACCTGTACAACCCCATCCGCCAAAATTCGAAATAACTATTTGAGTTTGGCCTAGGCCGTCTGGTCCAATGTTACCCGAATTGCCAGAACTGCCATTGTTTACTCCGCATACGATATCGGTCATACCGAATTGTCCAATAAATTTATCCCGAACAGCATCTGTACAAGTTTCACCCTCAAATCCTTCATCACAATCGCAAGTGCCGTCAACACATTCACCGTTTGCCCCACAGTCAATGTCAGCACATGCATCCTCTTCCTGATTGCATGCCATTAAACTTATTGTTGCAATGAACGCAACTCCAAGGATTTGAAAAATTGAAGTCTTCAAAATTAGGTGTAATGGTTGAACTTTACGTGAAAGTACGAAACCGAACCAATAAACTGAAATTGAGGTTCAACCTTTCCCATCAACGTAATCCTGCAAGTAGCTGAAATACTCCGTCAGCTTGCCATCTCGCGCAATAGAAGCACGTTCCAGTATCTTATCTGGGTCGTTCCCTAAGAACAGCGGAATAATCTTATCAATCAAATCCTGTCCAAAGCCTGAAGAAGCATCCTTAGGCACTTCGCACGGAAGATTGTCCACTGCCATAATGGTGATGCTGTTTTCCGCATAAGCCCCCGCTTCCTCACCAGTAGTTCGGTCATAGCCGTAAATCGGATCCGTAATCGTAGATGGACGAAGCGTAGTCGGTACAGAACCCTTGATGTCGCAAGTAATGTCCGCAATCACCTTCAACTTAAAATCATCAGACCTCACATCTTTCTCCGTGAAGAAATGAGCCGACTTGTTGTCCCAAAAGTGTGCTGAAATAAAGATGTCAGCCACCTTGGTAAACTTGGTAAATGTGTTCTCCCATACGGTGCTGTCCTTCACGAATTCAGCAAAATTTGCTGGAGGCTTACCATCCTTTTCGTGATAATCGAGAATATCTGCATTGCAGTAAACGGGTACGCCAAATTCCTCATTCAAGAACTCATGAATGGAAACCTGTCTGATTCCTGCCGTCTCCATCGTTTCCTTCACACCGTTTGCCACTTTGCCTCCGCCCGATACAATAATCTTAATGTTCGGAATAGTAATCTTGCGTAACTCATTCCCCATTTCGGTCATGTCCTCGCAGAGATAAGCAGGCTTCATGTCAAAGCTTTTGTAGCGTTTTCCGTGAGCAATGAGAGCATTATACGCACCTACAATTCCAGCAAATCGGCCAAAACCCAGCACACGGAATCCGTTGGCGTAGGTGAGGGTTTCGTAATCAATTAGTCGGATTTTTTTCTTCAGAACCTCGCGAAGCAAATCCCGATTGTAAGGTTGTTTTTTGATGGTGTGCGAGAAGAAAAGCATGGTTTTGCCTTCTGCAAGCATTTCGTACTTCACTTCTTTTACTCCGAAAATGACATCGCAATCGTTCACGCTATCCGCCAACTCAATTCCAGCTTTGGCATAATCCTCATCCGAAAAACAACGGATAGGACTTCGCTGCACCCGAACCTCTAATTCTGGATATGTTTCCTTTAAATGAGCACAATGCGCTGGAGTTAAGCCAACTCGCTTGTCTGGTGGCGTTTTGCCTTCTTTTATGATGCCGATTTTCATCTTACGAAAGTAGTAACCTTATAAATGAGGATTTATGTTCAGATTGTCGTTTTCTTTCTAAAATGAATTCGTATGTTGGTAAACTGTTATTTTAGCAGCGTGCTTTTATCTTATTCCCTTTAAACCGTTTTACTTATGAAAAAGGCCTTCCTGCTAGAGTTAATCCTTGGTTGTGTTATCGGAATCACGCTTAGTTCGTGCCAAATAAACGCCAATGCCGACTTTGATTTGGAGTTAGACCCAGTGGTTCGGGGTAAGGTCAACCTTATCAATAAATCAAGCAACGCCAAGAACTTTCAATGGAATTTAGCGCTGAGCGAAACGGAGAACGGTAATTACGGTTCGTCTTCCGAGTACGGCAATTACGGTTATTTCGATGGGGAAGTCTCCCATGTTTATATTCAGGAGAATACGTGGATAGAGGTAACGCTAGAAGCAACGGGTCTCAATTCAGCATCACAGACCAAGAAATTGCATGTAAACAATATTCCAACTCAGGTTGCTATTGGCGATATTGTCATTACCAAGGTGAAACTGACCGATGAACTTGGATACGAATGGGATGATACCGATGGAACTCCCAACAGTGGTTCGTATGATGTAGTAGCGGAGTACCCAGATTTGCTCGTCAACAATTCGAATTTATACACCACCTACCCTGCTAATAATGTATTGTGGAATGTGAATATTGAAACAGGGTTACCCGTAACGCTTACAACCGAACACGAAACCTTCGATAATTTAAATGGTTTTTCAAGTGCCAACTACTATTTAGAGCTGGTAGACTTTGATGGACAACCAAGCTCTATTTTCTTGGAGCCAGGCAAACGCATTGGTGTGCTGAACATTGATTTATATCGGCTCACACACAAGCAGAATGGCGGACGCGATGACAACTACCCTGAGATATACAAGATTGTAGAAGTAGGTTTCGAAGCCGACCTATACATGAATTGGGATTAGTTTAGATAACCATCCCAATCATTACCCGCATTTCTGCCCTATTCGGGTCTTTGAGAATTTCATTCTGAATGATGGTTGAAACGATAGTTTCTGCATTATCAGGATAATTAACCCGTATCTGGTTTTCCTCTTCCAACCAAGTGCGAACTTGGTAGTGGCATTTTTTCTTCAGCGATTTAATGGTCGGTATTCCCATCTGATACAGAGCAAGCGCATTGCATTGCTGCTCAAACTGCGCCTTCATTGGCACCACGCAAAGCTTTTTTCCAAGGAAAAGTGCTTCCGCGGTGGCACCAAAACCCGCTGCACACAACACGCCAGCACACGAAGCCAAGCTTTTCAAGTATTGCTCATTATTAATCGGGCGAAGCCACACATTCTCATCAATAAAACCTTCGTTTCCATGTTTGCTAAAAACCTGCCAGTTCGTTTCTGGGAAACACTTCAATGCTTTTACAATCCGAATATCACTGTGCGCAGGAAGGTAAACGAGGTAATGGTCCTGATTGGAGGTTTTGAGTTGGCGCACTTCCTTGCGCACAATTGGCGTGAAGATGCTCGGATTGTAGCGCTGAAAGTGAAAACCATACGCATCCGAAACGGGCGCGTAATTCTGAAGAATAAATTTGCCCAGCATGTCACCACTTTCCACCACAGGTGCACCTTCGCTAAGTATCGAAGCCTGATTACTCAACCCGATACAACGCTTTTGCGCCAAGATGCACGCCCATGCAGAAACAGGTTCAAAATCAGAGATTATAAGGTCGTAAGGCGAAACATCCAACGAATTAACCTCGCGCACAAACCTGCGCGTGCGGTTGTTCTTATAGGTCTTGGTAAAACTGATGCCGCCCTTTTCGCCAAAGATGAAACTCAGGCCATGAAAGCGATAACGCACCTCAAACGGCAACTGCAATTCACACTGATTGCCACTCAAAAGCACATCCACCTTTCCGCGTTTCTGTAAGTGCGGAATAATCTCCATCGAACGGCTCAGATGGCCGTTGCCCGTTCCCTGAATAGCGTAGAGTATTCTCATGCACGTCTGAAGCTGAATTCCTCAATTAACCCAAAAAGAATTTCCTGACTGCTCTGTTCCACCGCCAAATCTGGCTCAAGCAGGAAGTCTATCAAGAATACATCTTCCTCATAACGGTAAAGGCTCCATTCGCCATCGTTATATTCTAGTGATGTCAGGTTCTCAATCCAATCACCACTGTTCATGTACGTAATCTGACCGTCATCGCCCTTTATGGTCTTGATAATCGGTTTGTGGATGTGACCACAAATCACATTGTCATATCCGTTCGAAATGCCGATTAGCGCCACAGTCGTTTCAAAATCGTTCACATGCTTCACCGCAGCCTTCACGCTATCTTTAATTCGTTTTGAGAATGAAATCTTCTCCTTGCCAATACGCTCCAACCAGCGGTTCACAAATCGATTGAAGAGAATAAGCAGGTCGTAACCCTGCCCGCCTAACTTGGCTATCCATTTCGAGTAGCGCATGGTCACATCAAACACATCGCCATGGAATATCCACGACTTCTGCCCATCCAGTTCCAGCACCACCTTATTGTCAATATGGAGGTTTCCAATCGTCTGACCGCAAAATTTGCGCACAAACTCATCATGATTGCCAGGAATGTAATACACCTGCACACCCTTCGAAAGCATGTTCGTAATCTCCTTGATTACACGGATGTGCTCCTTCGGGAAATAGCTTTTACTGAACTGCCAGATGTCAATAATGTCGCCATTCAAGATCAGTTTTTCAGGACGAATGCTCTTCAGGTAACGCACTAGTTCCTCGGCATGGCAGCCGTAGGTTCCAAGGTGCGTATCGCTGATAATGACGGTTTCCACCGCACGTCTCGTCTCAAATTTCATGGCTTTGGTTTATGGGTTTTGGCATATCGTATTTCTTCGCAAAGCGGAATGCAGCACGAATGGCCGCAAATAAAAAAAGACGCAAAAGCGTCTTAAATCGGAGGTGAAACATGCTAGAAGTTTGGAACACCGTTTGGGAGAAATATTGAGGGTTCTTTTCCTTGCTCCTAATCTGGGAACTTCCGTGCAAATGCGGTGGAATAACTGCTCTCGCCTTTCGGACCATCAAGTCCTTGGTGTTGGTTTGTGCAAAGGAACAGCAACCATCCGCACCACTCATTAAGCACAGATTACCCTTCAGTTAAATGTCAGGTGCAGCCAAGCTTACGAAACCATGTCAATGCGAGAAATTTCTTTCCGAAAATTTCGTGGCAATCGTCCTTTCAATAAACAATCAGCACATTCTGTCGGTCGCCACTCACGTTCTTATGAATCTTTTTGGCCAAGGCTTCGGCCTTTTCCTTGTTCACAGTGCCTTGCTCTTCAATAACGCCATCCTTGTACAAAGCCTCATAGATCCGTTTGGCTGGCAAATCCGTTTCAAACGTGATATTCTCATCCATAAACGTTGCCACAGCATACCATTTTTTGGTGGTCTTCGGGTAGCTGGTCCGCTTCGGATCATTCATGTTATTGTAGGCAGGGTTGGGCACATCAAACGAATGCCATTCTACCTTGATGAGATTTTTGTCTTCCAGATTCGAGATGATCTCGTTGCCATAGTCCTTGTTCGTTTTCAGGTATTCGATTCCATCCACAGTAATCAGACCCTTCTTCACCTTTATCTTCTGAGCATGCACCGCAGTTGTAGCAACAAGGAACAATAGGAAAATGGAAAGCAAGTTCTTTATCATCTTAGTAAGAGTTGGTTAAAGCATAAATCTACGCATTGATGTAACCGAAGCACGGTTGGTGTGAAAAATTCCTTGCAAGCACTCACCGTGCTCCCAAGTCTTCTGCATAACGACTGATGTGATTCATAGCACAACCAGTTTGCAACTAATCTCAACACAAGCAGCAAACCTTCAGGGCTGACAGGGTTTATTCAACTAACTCCCTTAAAATTCCCGAAACTGCCATAACTCCCGTGACGACTGGCATAACTCGCATGACGTTTGGCATAACTCGTATGGTAATTGCCATAACTCCCGTGGAAACTGCCATAACTCGCACGGTAACTTCACCCTAGAATCCAAAATGCTGAACCACCCCTCGGCATCTCCGCTTTCCTATCTTTGGCCAAAATGCAAGACGTATGAAATTGTTGGAAGGCAAAGTAGCCTTGGTTACGGGTGGTACGCGCGGCATTGGCAAGGGCATTTGTAGTCAGTTTGCCAAAGAAGGCGCCACTGTGGTGTTCACCTATCTCTCATCAGAAGAAAAAGCCAAAGCCTTGGAGGCTGAATTGGCAGCCTTTGGTGGTGCAGTGCTGGCAGTAAAGTCAAATGCATCCGATTTCGGGCAGACAGAAGCGTTGGTCAACCAAGTGATAGCGCAATTTGGGCAGTTAGATATAGTGGTGAACAACGCAGGCATCACTCGCGATAACTTGCTCATGCGCATGAAGGAAGAAGATTGGGACGCGGTGATGGACACCAATTTGAAATCGGTTTTCAACGTGACCAAAGCCGTTCAGCGTCCCATGCTGAAACAGCGTAGTGGAAGCATCATCAACATTAGTTCTATTGTGGGTGTTCAGGGTAACGCAGGACAATCGAATTATGCGGCCAGCAAGGCAGGCATCATCGGTTTTACCAAGAGCATTGCCAAGGAGTTGGGTTCGCGCAACATCCGTTGCAACGCCATTACACCTGGGTTTATAGAAACAGAAATGACAGAAGCGTTAGACGAGAAAGTGGTGGAAGAATGGCGTAAGAGCATTCCGCTCAAGCGCGGTGGCACGCCAGAAGATGTGGCCAATGCCGCAGTATTCCTCGCCAGCGATATGTCGAGTTACGTAACTGGGCAGGTAGTTTCTGTCTGTGGAGGGATGTTGACGTGAGAGAGTTGAAATTTGAATATGACCACCCCGTCCCTTCGGGACACCCCTCCTTTTCAGGAGGGGAGATGGCACTTCGATTCAGCTTACTTCCAGATTTTAATCAAGGCATCAACTCCTCCCCTGAAAAGGGGAGGTGGCCCGATTTTTTCGGGACGGAGGGGTCAGATCAACAAAGGTGGAGTGTCCGCCAGAGTTGGCAGAGGGGAGCAATGTCTAACAAATTTTCAATTCAAGTTTGAGCATAATCTTCCAATATTCAACATGGTTTTTGCTGCTGGCCCTTGTGGTCGGGGTAGCCTACGCCCTCGGAATGTATTTCCGCGAAAAGCGTACAGCCACAATGCCCATTTGGATGCTGCGTGGCTTGGCGGCAGTCCGCGGTATCACCATTTTTATTCTCGTTGTACTGCTGATTGGTCCGTTGATCAAATCAGTCACCAAGCGCACCGAAAAACCAATTGTAGTTATAGCACAAGACAATTCTTCGAGTATTCCGCTGAACAGCGATAGCGCCTTTTACCGTACCGAATACTTAGAAGGACTGGCGGCATTGCGCGCTTCTCTTTCGGACGAATACGAAGTGCGGAGCTACGTGTTTGGCAATGCAGTGAACGAAACCGAAACACCAGATTTCTCTGATGGCAGAACCGATATGTCAGAACTTTTTGAAGAGTTGGATAATGTCTATGCCAATCGTAATGTGGGCGCGGTAATCCTTGCTTCGGATGGATTGTACAACCGAGGCCGCGACCCTATTTACAGCCCGCTGCATCTCAATACGCCCATCTATTCCATCGCCTTGGGCGATACAAGTATCAAGCGAGATGTGATTTTGAAAAAGGTTGACCACAACCGATATGCCTACTTGGGAAATGAATTTCCGGTGGATATAACCATAGAGGCTGAGAAGTTCCAAGGAAAGGACGTAACCGTTCAGCTTTCGGGCGATAACGGCATACTGTGGGAGCAGCGCGTGAGCATCAACAGCAACTCATTCCGCAAGGTAGTATCAGCCAAACTAAAAGCCCAAGTGCCTGGGTTGAATCGCATCCGTGCGAGTGTAAGCGTACTAAGCGGAGAACTTTCGCGAAGTAATAACACGCAGGATTTCTTTGTAGAAGTGCTAGACGGACGGCAGAAGGTGCTCATTCTTGCGGCCAATCCGCACCCAGATATTGCAGCCATCAAACGAAGCATCAGCGGCAACGATAACTACGAAGTGGATGCGTTTGTATTGGGCGAAAAGGAGTTCAATACCGAGCAGTACGACCTTATTATTCTGCATCAACTACCACAAACAGGAGGGAAGGGAAGACCCGACATGGATAAAATCCGTGCTTCAACCGTTCCTGTGTTCTGTATTGTGGGTGGCAAGACCGACCTACGCTGGTTCAACGATATGAACTTCGGATTGCAGATAAACGCAGCAAGACAAAGCAAGAACGAAGTGCTTCCTGTTTTTGCCAAAGGTTTTTCGCTTTTCACCTTAGACGAGAATGTGCGAAGAATGCTGCAACGCTATCCGCCACTCAACGCACCTTTTGGGGAATACGCAGCAAGCGGTTCGGCTCAAACGCTCTTCAATCAACGCATCGGAAACGTGGAAACACAGAATCCGCTTCTGCTTTTCAATGATGTATCTGGAAGAAAGACAGCTGTGTTGGTTGGCGATGGTATTTGGCGATGGCGAATAAGAGACTTTGAGGAGAATGGTTCTCACGAGATATTTGATGGAATGCTCTCAAAAGTGGTGCAATTCCTTGCGCTCAAAACCGACAAGAGTCTGTTCCGAGTAAATACAAAAAACCGCTTTTCAGAAGATGAGGTGGTTGTATTCAACGCAGAACTCTACAACGAAACCTACGAGCCCATCAACGAGCCAGAAGTCGATTTGACCATAACCGATGAGCAAGGGAAGGTGTACGAGTACAAATTCAACCGAACAGACAACGCCTATCGATTGAATGCTGGAAGCTTCAAAGAAGGAAACTACCGCTACAAGGCGCAGGTAAGCAATGGCGGAAAGGTGCTCGAAAGTTCAGGCCAGTTCATGGTAGCCGCTCTCAAACTAGAAACCACCCGCACCACTGCCGACCACGCTTTGATGTATAAGATTGCCAACGGTTCAGGCGGTTCGCTTTTCTTCCCACGCGAGTTAGACAAGCTGGCAGAGGCCATTAAAGCACGAGACGACATCCGCAACGTGGTGTACGAACAAACGTTGTTCAAAGAAGCCATTCATTTGAAGTGGATATTCTTTCTCATCCTTGCCTTGCTCAGTCTTGAGTGGTTTGTGAGGAAAAGAAATGGGGCTTA
>Ga0105055_10002078_pt1 | contig 31767 bp, 27 predicted proteins | sample BON03_FD_78090 | JGI IMG/M metagenome (GOLD analysis project Ga0105055, IMG submission 78090) | Freshwater microbial communities from Lake Bonney liftoff mats and glacier meltwater in Antarctica - BON-03 | ecosystem: Environmental > Aquatic > Freshwater > Ice > Glacier meltwater | place: Lake... | reverse complement strand
TCGCCTGATTGTGATCTCCGGGTTCTTTGCGATTCAGAAGGGTGTCGGCGAGTTCCGTATAAGCCTTGGCGGCGGTGCTGCCATCGCGATATACCGTGTCGTCGGCTGTGAGTCGCGTGAGAATGCGCACGACGTTGCCATCGACGACGGCGGCGGGAACGTGGAATGAAATACTGGTAATCGCGGCGGCGGTGTAGGGGCCGATACCTGGTAGCGCTAACCACTCATCGACTGTTTGAGGCGGCTTCGGCAATGCGACGACTGCTTGCGCCAAGGTGTGTAATCGCCTTGCGCGTGAATAGTAACCGAGGCCCTCCCAGAGTTTGAGCACCCTTGATTCGGGGGCGGCGGCGAGCGTGGCGAAATCAGGAAGCGCTTCCATCCAGCGCGCAAAATAGGGCAGCACTGTTTTTACCTGCGTCTGTTGCAGCATGAACTCGCTGACGACGGTTTTGTAGAGCGAGGGCTGATCCCGCCAAGGCAGCGATCGAGCATTTTTTCGATACCACGCGAGCAGAGCTGTGCGAAAGTTCTGCTGCCGTGAAATCAGTTGAGGAGGGTGCGCCACGAGAAGCGCAAATAGACAGAAAAGCGCGGAAGTGGAAAGAGGGCATTTTCTCTTTGTGATTTTGAGCGATATTGCGGCTAATGCCAGCCATGCCCAAGCAGTCCTCCGACGATGACAAAGCTCCTAAGAAAATCAGCACCTATACGATCAAGCTCGATCAGGAGCAGATCGATAAACTGCGCGGTATTTGCGAGGCGCGTGGATGGGCCCCATTTGATGTCGCCTACACTCATTACGCCTTCAAAGCAGAAGCTCTGAAACTCAATATCTCCGCCTACACCAGTGGCAAGGTGCTGATCGCGGGAAAGGGCACGGAAGAATTCGTCTCGAATACACTGGAGCCCGAAATCACCGGTGCCCCCAAACTCGGTTACGACGAGGTGCTGCATCCTGATTGGTTTGAATCTCACGCTGGTTTGGACGAAAGCGGAAAAGGGGATTTTTTTGGTCCAATTATCGCAGCGACGGTGATTGCGGATCGAGACGCGATTGAGGCTTGGCGCACGGCGGGTGCTCAGGATTCCAAGAAGATTACCGACAAGAAAATTATTGAATTAGATAAGATAATCCGCAGCACGAAGGGAGCGGTTGTGAAAACGTGTTTTTGCGGCATGCCCCGCTACAACGAGTTGATGGCCCGACCTCGGGCGAACCTGAACAGCTTACTCGCGTGGGAGCATGGCATCGCGTTGATGCAAGCGTTGGAGGATAAGCCGGTCGCGTGGGGATTGCTCGATCAATTCAGCAAGCAACCTCTCGTTCAGCGTGAGTTGAAACGGAAGGGCGTGGATTTCGATTTACGGATGCGAACCAAAGCAGAAGAAGATCCAGTGGTCGCGGCGGCCTCGATCGTGGCCCGCGCCGAGTATGTGCGCCAGATGCACCTGCTCTCAAAAGAGTTTGGAGATACCATGCAAAAAGGAGCAGGGCCCTTGGTGAAAAAGCAGGCTCATGCGATCATCGAAAAATTTGGCGCACGCGCGCTGGGTAATTTCGCGAAACTCCATTTTCGCACCGCCTACGAAGTCGTTTCGGACGCGGGTAAACTGGATGAATTACCGCTCAAACCACCGGGGCCCAAGATGTCATGGAGCTAATAATTGATTACGCATATTTATCTGCACAGGTGGCAGGGGTAGGGGCAGTTATCTCTAACTGCCCTTGCGATTGTGGCTGCGCTTTTAGGTCGATTAGGGGGAACCTCCCTGGCCTTGGGTATGCGGAAGCTGTTCGTGATTTCTAATGCCTAAACGTCGTCAGCTTCGTTCTTTTGATCTCAAACGTCTCGATACGTTTGAGAGCCTGATTGGTGTTGATGAAGCAGGGCGGGGTGCTTTGGCCGGACCGGTCGTGGCAGGGGCGGTGCTGGTGAATCGTGAGTTTCTGGAAAGCCGATGGGCGTTGGCGAATTCGAAACGGATCAATGATTCGAAACTGCTCACCGTGGCTGAGCGCAACGCGTTGTGGTTCGATTTCGAGACGCTCGCAGCCCAAGGGCAAATCCACGCGAACTACGGCATCGCGGATGTCGATGAGATCGAGGAACACAACATTCTCGGCGCGACCAAGCTCGCGATGCGGCGAGCGCTCGAAGGGATCTACCCAGCTTCTTCTTTTGAGCATAAGACGGAGCCGGATCTGTTTTCTACGCCCGAAGATATCAAGAATTTCGAACCCACCGTAGCGGCTCGCATCATCGTGGACGGATTGCCCCTAAGGAATTTCCCTTATCCGCATACGGGCATCGTGAAAGGAGACTCGCGTTCGCTTTGTATCGCGATGGCATCGATTATTGCGAAGGTGACGAGGGACCGGTTGATGGTGGAGATGGACTCGGAGCATCCCGGTTATAATTTTGCACAGCATAAGGGCTATGGCACGGACGAGCACCGCGAAGCCCTCTTGGAGATCGGTCGATGCGCTCAGCACCGTGAGGTTTTTTTGAGAAAGATTTTTGCCAAGCGAGTGGATCCTGATCAGGTGGACTTCCTGGATGATTCACCGGACGAATCCTAGTAAAGGACATGGGCGACGTTGACCACGCGGCCTAGGTTGTTCACAAAAATCACGATGCCCCCGAAGAAACATTCTTCACTTGATCGTGTGCTTGGCCGTCTCGACACCCTGGATTCGGTCAACTTGACCAATCTCGTGCAACGACTCGCGCGAGAACGTGGTCTGTTTGAGGATATCTTTAATGTGCTCCAAGAGGGCGTGCTTGTTATCACGATCGACGGTGAAATCGAATACGCCAATGCCGCTGCCCATCACTTGATCGGTCTCGGGGGGGATGAATTGGTCGGGGGAATATTATGGCGATTGGTGCCCGGCTTAAAGCCATCTCTCGGAGCGTCTCTGGATGACGAGGCGACCATGCCGGTGATGACTCGTGAATTCGAGCTCACCTATCCTGAGTCACGCACGGTGCGACTCTACATGGTGCCTTTTCACGGGGAGCATCACTCGGGCGGACGGCGATTCGCGGTGATTCTTTCTGACATCACCCGGGATAAACAGAGCACGGAGGAGCGGATCGAAAATGAGCGCACCTCCTCGGTGTTGTTACTCGCGGCGGGGGTCGCTCACGAATTGGGTAACCCGCTCAATTCACTCACGATTCATTTACAACTGATTAATCGGAAGTTGAAGAAACTGAAGGCCAGTAAGGAACTCGATTCGGTGGCCGATTCGATTCGTATTTGCGAAGGCGAGGTGCAACGGCTCGATGGGATTATCAGTAATTTCCTCGAAGCGATCCGACCACAGGCGCCCGATTTTGACGTGACAAAACTCACTGAAGTGCTCGGCGAGGTGCTCTCATTCCAACAACATGAGTTGGAGGATCGTGGCATCCAAGTTGAGGCCGAGACGCCCGACGATTTACCGATCGTGATGGCAGATCGTAATCAGGTGAAACAGGTATTTTTCAATCTGATAAAAAATGCGGTGGAGGCGATGCAACCAGGTGGCGAGTTGCATATCAAATCACGTGCTGATGACGAGATGGTCTATCTCGCTTTCGGTGACAGCGGAGAAGGGATCAAACAGGAGGAATTGACGCGACTTTTTGAGCCCTACCACACCACGAAAGAAGGCGGTAACGGACTCGGATTGATGGTCGTGCAACGCATCATGCGCGAGCACGGCGGGCAAATTGGCGTGGAGAGTAAGGAAGGGGTTGGCACTGTGGTCACGTTGCAATTTCCGCGAAAAGATCGACGCGTGCGGATGCTGGGGAATTGAAGCTATTTTTTATGCGGAAAGCTGGAGAATACCGGCTGATCCAAAATTACAGGGAGGTCGGGAGATTTTGTTCCTGATTTCCACATTGTATTTACGATGATTCTAAATTCATCACTCCCAGCCCGTTTCTATTTATATGAAGCAAAACCTTGTATGCTGACGGAGATCGGACATCTGAGTTTTCCTTCGCGCAAGGTGATTGAATCGTGGGTGCTGGGCGAAAAGCTGTGGCCGATCTGGAACGAAGAATACCTTACGCATGGCGCGGATTGTAGCCGTCTAGATCGCTATCGTCAGCACTGGGATAGCATTCGCGAACACGGTGGGATGAACCGAAGGAGCTCGATGAGATTATTGAGAAATCGCAACGCTTCCAAGGTGAAGCCTCTAAATTTTGGCTCGAATACTACGGTAACCAACCGAATTGCTGGGTCATCTTGCTCTGGAATTTAGCGAATAGCTGCCCACAAATGTCCGATGTCCGCATCGCTTCCCCCTTAGCTGCGTGAAAGAAGCTTACACCACCCTTAAACGCTGATTTATGTCTGAACAACGACCACTACAGCTCTACCTGCACTATTTCAATTATCGGTGGAGAGCCCGCGGGGAACAAAAATTCGATATTCACGATTTGATCGACGATGCGGCGGCTCTCGGATTTAGCGGAGTTAATTTGGGGATCAACAACCTGCCTCATCTCTTTTTGAAAAGTGACGATCCGTCCTATCTCGCGGAGATACGCGCTCATCTAAAAGAGCGCGATCTGGGCGTCGATACTGAGGTCAATGGCACGGAAGCGGAAGCGCTGACCAGAGATCTGCATCTCACGCGACAATTGGGTGCGGACTATCTGCGAACCTACACCGTGCCGTTAAAAGATGGTCGTGATCAGGCCGATGCCGCTGTCGCAGGATTATCCGCAGTGGCGCCTTTGGCGGAAGAATTAGGCCTCACTCTACTGCTAGAAAATCATGAAGATCTCACGGCGACCGAGGTGGCCTCGGCGCTGGATCGGGTGAATCATCCGCGGGTGCAGGCGCTGTTTGATTACGGAAATTCCGCAATCTTCATGGAAGAACCCACTGAATCTGTGCGGGTGTTGGGCCGCTATTCACGCAGCGCGCATTTGAAGGATCACGTGACGATTCCAGCAGGTGTGACCCCGGGAGTGAATGAACCGATGTGGCTCGGAGTTCCGCTGGGCGAGGGGCATTTACCAATTATCGAAACGACGAAAGGGTTGCAGGCCGCAGGGATGACGCGGGTGTGTTTCGAAAACTGCTGGGCCTACGATACTCCTTTTCGGGATCGTCGTGGAACGGGTGAGCTGGGCAGCGGAATCTACGAATTTAGAAAGCCGCCTTATGATCCCCGGATCTGCCTGCCGGGGTATCGTGATCCCGCGAATTTGGAAGGACTCGATATGCCGAGGCTAGAGGAATCGGTGATGCACGATTCAACGCGTTGGTTGGCGCGAACATTCCTGAAAGAGGGGATTGGGTTGGAACGTTCGTTGAGAGTTTAGCTCGGGATCACTGATGCCGCCATAGTCTATGTTGGATAACCGATTGTGGGCACCCATGCGATAAGAGTGGGCAGGGTAGCTTAGAGGCAGAGCTATTTAATGTGGAAAGCTAGAATCGGAGCTGAGTGGCGATGCTTCGAGTATTTCGCGGGCGTAGAGGAAGACGCCGGCGGTCCAGCCCAGGAAGGGGGGCATTTTGTATTCATCGGCCACGTCGAGCGCGCCGGTGATGCCGTTGTATTTTTCCCAGAGTTGGCCGGTGGTTTCGAAATTGCGCGCACACGTGCCAATATATTTTTCGGCCAGTCGCTTGGCGTCATCATGATAACCGTAGCGATCGAGGCCCATGATGGCGACGGCCTGCATCGGTGGCCACGCGTTGGGCGCATCCCATTGATACGTGTTGGCGGAAGTATTGCTGCCTTCCTGGCAGGTGATCAGGCCGTGATCGCGTTCGAGGAGGGGGAGATTGGAGACCATGCGGGCGGCTTGTTCTTCGGAGCAGAGACCACTCCACATTGCGAGCCAAGCGGCCGCAGAAACGACGGGACCGCGGTGGCCATTGGCCCAATCGTAATCGAAATAGAATCCCTTTTCTTCGTCCCACAAATAGCGGTCAACTAGCTCGCGTCTGTCGGTCGCACGCTTTTGCCACCGCGCGACCTCATCGGTCTGGTCGAGTTGGCCGTGGAGCTCGGCCATGGTGAATTCGAAGTGATAGAGCGCGGCATTGGTATCGACGGGATTGAAGTCAGTGCATCGTTGATCAAAGCGCGGGGTGAAATCCCACACTTCGCATTCGGCCATCTTGTGATGGAGGTAGCGCAGGCGCGCGATCGGCTCGGTGGGAATGTCTTTGAGGCGTGTGGCGATCAGCCTTCCGAAGTGATCGACAGTCGCGGGATCGGCATGGGTGTAGGCTCGGTTGAGACCGTTGGGTGCCATGCGTAGCGTCATCCAAAACGTATATTCTCGAGCGAGAATCGGAAGTGCCTCAGCGAGCCACTCACGATCCTGAGTGTGGGTAAACACATCGCGGCAGAGCATAGCGGAGACGGGGACTTGGGTGCGATTGAGCGCGACACGCGTGGTCATGTTGGGCGCGTAGCCGTAGCGATCGATCAGCGAGAGGACGTTGTCGGCATTGTTGCGTGCTTGATCTATCTCGCCTGAGCGGAGGAGGCCTAGATTGGTGAAATAGACGTCCCAATAAAAGAAGAGCCACATGATCGGATCGGTGGACGGCACCGTGTGCGGATGAGGGAGCGAAATCTCGTCGGCCGTATCGGCGCGCGATTCGCGATAAGTTTCGGCCCAATTGGTATCGATATAGTGGCGGATCGCCTCGATGGATTCTGTGGATTGCACGGGCTGGGTTTGATGAGATGGGGCGGGCTCGGCAAGTGTGAAGGGGCTGTGAGGTATGAAGTGAGAAGGATGAAATTTCCGGATCAGGGAGTCGATCATGGCAATTCTTGACGAGTGTTCGTGCGATGCATGGAAGATGGGCCCATGCACCGTCGTTCCAAATCCGTGCGCGATTCTTATCAGAGGCGATCCTTTATGGCGGTCAATGAAGCCGAGCACGAGCGGTGGCAAGCCGACTACCTCGATGCGATCAAGCAAGCACTCGTGTGACTTAGCAGCAGCGATTTGCCCCTAGCGGAAGATAAATGTTGTTCTTCCTAATTGCGAAGACTGAAAAAGAACGACCGCTTTTCGGTGAGGAAAGGCGGTCGTCCTTTTGGGGGCTTATTTTTTCTTGTTAGCAGCGAGCTTAGCCTTGGCCGCCAGTTGCGACTGTATCTGCGCCTGTTTCTGCTTACTCGAGGCATCGTTTTTCGATTGTTTCTGCGAGGCCTTCTTCTGGTTGGATTTGGGGGATCTATCGCCCATAGTATTTCCTTTGGTTGGATTGTTTCACTGGCGTGTGACTATTTCTCCCAAGTGGTCGAATGTTTCACCTCCAGCGTAATGCGCTTATCCTCGAAGCGATCTACTGATAGCAAGCTCTGTATTGGTCTGAAAAAGCAGACAATCTCCGCCGTGAATTGTTACAAAACTGTAAACGCAGAATAATTCGTCAAAATTTTGAACGAATCTGAACGTGCTGCGTCTTCCTCTGTGTAGTTAAAAGTTTATTGGTGTTAGAAAGGGTCACCTAGGGGTAGGTGGCCCTTTTTGTGTCTGGGACCAATTAACCCTCTATACTCAGTGTGAGATCATGCGTCTCACTCGTGAGTGGCAGGGATACGACTAGTCGAGCTTCTTCGGTAAACGCATGTCCATCATCAGTATAAGGATTGTGAGGAAGGACTGGCCAATTGATGTTGGCGGTTTCGGGGAGGGCGAGTTTCCAATTGTGATGAGCGAGGGAAGTCTGTCCGGTTTTCTCACACGTGGCCTCCGAGAGTTCGGCGGTGCTGCCATCGGAGAAAATGATGGGGCTTTCCGGATAGGGAATGAAGGTCAGGTGGATTGCGGTGTCGCGTCCATCGGGAGCTGGTTTCACGAGGCGCGAGCTAATCTTAATCGCGTTGTCGTGGACGATTTCGAAGGCGAGCTCGGCGATGGCTTCGGCTGTGGTGATGGTTTGGGTCCAACGTCGAGTGGAAGGTTCGTCTATTTCGCAGGCATCGGGGGTGTAGGCGACGTCGATTTCAGGTGCGAGGTTGGTGTCGCGACTCGCGCCGGTCGGTTTGAGGAGATCGGTGTCGCCCACGGTCATGGTGCTCCAAAGCGGTTGGATCTTGCTATTGCCACCACCGAGAATGAGGCCGGAATCGCGATGGTAGATGCTGGCGAGATTTTGGCGGTCTTGAATGAAGCGGCCCGGCCAGCGGGGGGCGCAATAGGCGGAGAGACTTACGAGCCATGGATCTTCGCGGGCGATCAGGGCGTCGTCACCCATCCGAAAACGTGGTTCTGGCGCGGCGGTGAATGTTAAATCGCCTTCGGTCGCGTTGAGACAGTAATAGAGGTAATCGACATCGATGACTTCCTTGGGATCGCGCGTGCGGACAATGGGCATTTGGTGCGCGAGGAGCGCCCGACCGGAATCGGAAAAGAACAGCCCGGGGTGGATGTTAACTTGTTTGGGAAGGTAGTGGGCGACGCCGTCGGCGTCGCGTTTGAGGGTGAGCGGAGAGTAGGGATTACGCTCATCGACCGTCTCGATCATCGCGCCATTCGGATACATGTAATTGAGATGGTAACGGTTTCCTCGTTCGATGGCAGGGAGAACGGATTCGTCTTTGCTCAGAGTATAATACATCCCCAGAGCTTCGATATAGACGCGGTTGTAGAGAACGATGGGGCCGACGTGCTCCGTCCACCAACCGTGGAGAGATTGGGCGGCGACGACGAGTTGCATGAACTCGCGCGCTTGTTGCTGCCATTCGGGGCGATCAAACAATTCACCGGCAAGGAATAGCGCAGTCGCATGATGGGAGGGGATATTGTGAATCCAGGGAATGACTTCGCCTTCTTTGAGCGCTGGGTGACCGGGGAGAGGCCCAGGATAAATGTTACTCTGCGAATTGAGCTCAGTCGCAGAGATACCGGTGAATCCGAGTAGGAGTCCGTCTTCCCAGACTTTGCGCAAATTAGCAGGCAGCTCATCCTTGATGAGCTTGTAGGTCATGATCCAGCGGAGGTAAGTCCACGGTGTGTAGATCTGGCCCCAGTATGAGCCGTCTTTCTTATCGAATCTCCACATGCCTTTTTCATCGAGCATCTTGGCGAGGTAGGCGCCTCCTTTGACGATGATATCGAGTATTTTCGGGTCGCGATAAATCGAACTACCTTCGGTCTGGTAGAGAAGCGTGAGCGGCAGGATATCGTGTTGATCACGATTGATCCAAGGATCGGTGCCGAGGCGGCCATCAGGTCGCGCGTTGGCGAGAGTTTCATCGAGATGGGACTCGAGATTAGAGATGAGAAACGTGCGCAATTCAGCGCGATCGTGGTGCGCAGGGGTAGTGGACATGGCGCAGGATTTGAGCCGAAACACATTAGGTGGGCAATCATAACTGCGATCATATGTGGTTCATGAAGCCGAATAAGACGTGCGAAGGATTTGCATCATGACTGAGCGAGCGCATATTCCCACCGATGAGCGTTTCCCCGAATGATGAACTCGATGTCCTAGTGATTGGTGCAGGGATGACCGGACTGATTGCGGCGAAAGAGTTGCAAGCTACCGGCTTGCGGGTGGCGGTATTGGACAAGGGTCGTGGAGTCGGGGGGCGGATGGCGACGCGACGTTTTGGCGACGCGGTATTTGATCATGGAGCGCAATTTATCACGGGGCGTGATGATCGTTTTCTGCAATCCTTGCGTGCTTGGGAGAAGGCCGGTTGTGCAATGGAGTGGTGTCGTGGTTTTGGTGAAGATCAGGCGGGGCATCTTCGTTGGCGGGGTGCTCCCGGGATGACGGGAATTGCGAAGGATTTGGCCTTGGGGTTGGATGTGCGTTTGCAGCATCAGATCACTGCTCTAAAAAGAGAATCTGGAGTTTGGATCGCGGAAACGAAAGATGGAGTTTCGCTACCAGCTCGCGCGGTGATTCAGACCGCTCCGGTGCCGCAGGCTCTGGCGATGTTTGATGAGGGAGGTTGGACGCCTGATCCAGAGATGCGCCAGCGTCTTGAGGCGATCACCTACGAGCGCTGCTTGGTAGCGATGGCGTTGCTCAAAGATTCCTCGAAGGTGCCACCTCCCGGCGGGTTGTCATTGAAGGATGGCCCAATTGCTTGGCTGGGGGACAATCACCAGAAGGGTATTTCGAAGCATCCGGCTGTGACGATTCATGCCACTCCCGAATACAGCCTGACGAATTGGGATCGAGATCGTCTGGAAGTGGCCGCTGAATTAATTGACGTGGCGGCACCGTGGATTGGCCGTGATGTGCGGGAGTTTCAGGCTCACGGATGGAAATTTAGCCGGCCAATCCAGACTGATGAATGCGGCTGTCTGGTGGTGAATGAAGCTCCCCTGATGATCATGGCTGGAGATGCCTTTTCGACGCCGCGAGTCGAAGGAGCGGCACTTTCTGGATGGGCTGCGGCAGGGAAGCTGCGCGAGATTCAAGGAACATGCTGACCGCAGAGGCCAGCTGATCCTGAGCACTGTTTATTTGTCGTCTTCGAGGATGACCGTGTCGCCGTATTCGATAAATCCTTCGGGCAAGTCCGTGCGGACAAAGGCTTCATCGTCTTCCATTTCCTGATCGAAAAACTTCGATCCAGCGGAGAGGAGCTTATCAACAAACTGGTTCAGATCACGATGCATCGGATCGTCAGTGATCATAGTCGTCTGCCACAGGCGCTTGGGTTTCTTTTTCTTACCCTTTGGGGGGGCGGGTTGAGTGTCGGGATGCGCCCAAGCATTCACCTGAATGAAGAGTTTTTCGAAATTGGCGGTCTGCAGCTTTTCCTCGAAGCCATATTCTTTTTGGCGCATCAGTTGCTTGGGATTGCCCGCGAGGATGGTGGATACTGGTGGATCCATCATTTCGTTATACAAGGCATCCTTAAGGTAAGGATTTTTCAGAAATCCACGCCCGTATAATACGGTGAGCACGAGCTCCGGTGGTTCTCGCGGAGTGTATTCGCGGTAGCCACGTTTGGCCAATTCTGCCCGCAAGTGTTTGATGAGAAGATTCTCATCTAGTGGCATGACCAGTTGTCGCGCTAATAGCGTTTCGGTGACGGAAGCGAGTAGGTAAACTTTGCCGTGATCCTTGGCCTCTTCTCGACCCCAGCCTTTAAAGGGGCGGTCAATGTTCGAGCGGACCTGAATATCCAGCGGCAGATCTTCATCACTCGTGGTGGCGTAGGTGAGGGGGGCTAGTGCAAGGGAAAGGGCGACGATGGAGAGGAGTTTCATGAGGGTATGCAGCGAGAGTGAAACGTAGAGTGCGAATTGATGGGCTAACTATTCAGGAAAATATTGGAGACAGGATGTCGATTGCGAAAACGGCAGCTATGGTGTGGCCGGTTTTTCTTGGAGGGGGATGGTTTGTGATTCGGTTTGGCCCTCGGCGCGCAGTTCCACTTGGAGGGGGATATAGCCGGATATTACGCCCATACGTGAAATCATGGGCTGGAGCTCAAGCGACTCCCCCGGGGCGATCGTGGCTTGATCAGGTTGGGCGACAAAGTTGCCCAACACGGAATTAATCTCACGAATCGAAAGATCGAGTGGCGTGCTCCCTTGATTGGTAAACGTCACGCGAAGGGTCACGGGAGGTTGCTGACTGCCGAGGTTATTGCGACCCTGTCGGCCTGAGGGGCCACGCCCCTGACTGGGCGCTGGGCCATGCCTTTGGTTGGAGGAGTAGCTAGATGATTGCGAGTTTATGCCGGCGGCGTGGGGTTGGAGGCGCGGATCAACTTCCCGTCTTTTTCGAGGTCCTTGGGCATTCCGCGGAACTGAATCGAGAGTCGCAACAGCCTGAATATGGTTTTGAAAAAACTGAGCCGAACCGGAAAGCGCGACGTGCACTTGAGGGGGAGGGAGACGCTGCTCGTGCCGTGTTTCGGGGAATCGGCAGGCTGCTAATCCCAGGGTGAACGGAATTAAGAGTGCGATCAGGGTGAGGCCTGATTTGCAGGAGGCAGTGGGAATCATAAGAAAGAGAAGACGTTAAAAAGACGGGAAGGTTTCATTTCATCTAGTTTTAAGGAGCGTGGATAAAAAAAATGCGGTCCGATTTTGGCAGCCTATGGGTAAGCCGTCAAAACGGGGAGGGATATTCTGGCCCGCGAAGAGCGGTGCGATGTTGAGGTGATCGCGAAGGGCGTCGAGATCGGCGCAGTCCACTTGGGTTAGGAGCGGCGGATCAATCTATTAAGCTGTTCGACGCTGCCTTTTGTCTCTGGCACGCTAGGCTCGGGCAAATTTCCCGCCGTTGCCTATGGTGAGGAACGGAAGCGGAAGGGCCTGAGCTGCCTATCAGCGCGGCTCTCACGGTGTCACTGCGTTTGTCGGGCAGCTTTTGGATGCGGCACAACTAGCGTTCCCGCAGCACCAGCAAATAACTGCGGGCACTTCGGCCTTCGACCCAATCGCCTTTCCAGTGGCCAAACTGGCTGGCGCTCATTGATGGCCTGAGACCGTTCGTAGATGTCGCGTCGGCTGGGTGATGGGGCCGCCGCCGGTGCTGATGAAATCTCCGTTGCATCGCTTGCCGCAGCGCACCGGCATGCTCGTAAACTCCGTCTGTCGTAGCGTTGCTCTTTACTCGGCAATGTGCCCTCTCGACTTGTCAGTGATTCAATAAATCTCTTCACTAACGGGATGCTACATATCGTGCTTTATCAGCCGCAAATCGCTCCCAATACAGGAAGTATCGGACGGTTGTGCGCACTCACATGTTCGCGATTGCATCTTATTCACCCACTGGGCTTTGAGATTAATGACCGTAACTTGCGTCGCGCGGGAATGGACTACTGGCATTCGCTTGATGTTCATGAGCACGAAGATTGGGCCGCCTTCAAAGCGAGTGATAAAGGTCCGAAGCGGATGTGGTTATTGACCACGAAGGCGACTCAATCGTTTTGGCAGGCGGAATACGCTGATGGTGATGGACTCGTTTTCGGTAACGAGGGATCGGGGGCTCCGGCTTGGCTGCACGAGGAAATAGGCGATTCGCAACGAATCACGATTCCACATGGGAACTCTGAGTTGCGTTCACATAATCTCTCTTCGGCCGCCGCGATCACGTGCTACGAAGCATTGCGGCAGACGAAACTGCTGGGCGATTAGGGCAGTTGAATCCCGTTGTCCTCATCTGTCATTCTGAACAAAGTAAAGAACCCAATGAGTGCCGGCTGTGGTAATCGCACGGGATTCTTGGTTGCACTCAGAATGACATGCGCGGATCGAGCGCGAGTCTAAATCTCTTCGCTGCGGAGGCAGGCAACTTCGCGTGATTCCCACGCGTCCAGAGGAGGAACGGAGGTTTTACAACGATCCTGTGCATATTGGCAACGCGGGTGAAATGCGCAACCGGCGGGGGGATTGATGGGCGAGGGAGGATCACCCGCCAAAACGATGCGTTGGCGTCCGCGTTCGGCAGCAGGATCAGGTGTGGGGATCGCACTGACGAGTGCTCGGGTGTAAGGGTGATGCGGATTTTCGATCACATCGACGGCAGAGCCCAGTTCCACGATTTTGCCCAAATACATCACGGCGACGCGATCCGAGATGTGTTTCACAACAGACAGGTCGTGAGCGATAAAGAGCAACGCGAGGTTCATCTTGCGGCAGAGCTCGGATAGTAAATTGAGAATCTGCGCCTGGATGGAAACATCGAGAGCAGAGACCGGTTCATCGGCGATGATGATCTTAGGTTTCAGGGCGAGGGCGCGTGCGATCGCGATACGTTGGCGTTGGCCGCCGGAAAATTCATGCGGATATTTTTGCATGAAACGCGAGGCGAGTCCGACAGTTTCCATTAGTTCCGCCACATGCTCGGTCGCTTCCGATGCTTTACAAATCCCATGAACGATCAGGGGCTCGGCGAGGGTCGCAAACACGGTCATGCGCGGATTCAGCGATGCATATGGATCCTGAAAAACCATCTGCATATCGCGGCGCATTTCGAGCAGCTCATCGGCGGTGCCGGTAGTCAGATTTTTGCCTTCGAGCACCACGGTCCCGGCAGTGGTGGGCACGAGTTGCATGATGGTGCGTGCGAGAGTGGATTTACCACATCCTGATTCGCCAACGAGCCCGAGCACTTCGCCGCGTTTGATTTGCAGGTTCACGCCATCGACCGCTTTTACCGTGCCGCTCTGTTTCTTGAAGAGAAACCCTTCATAAATGGGGAAATGGGTTTTTACGTCGGTGAGTTGGAGAAAACAATCGGCCATGACTTTAGGGAATCAGATTTCACCTGCTTGGACTCGCAGGCAGGCCTGGCTATGCGTTGCATCGATTTCAGCTAGTTGCGGATCGCTGGCGCGACACAGGTCGGTGGCGTGTTCGCATCGAGCAGCGAATGAACATCCGGCGAGCGGTTTCGAAAGATCGGGCGGCATGCCTGGAATCGTGAATAGTTTTTTACCCTTTTCCTGCAGCGATGGAATGGAACGTTGCAATGCGCGGGTATAGGGATGCTTGGTATCGTGGAAGAGCGAGTGGGTGTCGGCCGATTCGACGACGCGACCGGCATACATGACCTGCACGCGATCACAGAGCCCGGAGACTACGCCGAGATCGTGAGTGATAAAGATCACGCCCATGCCGATTTCCTGCTGCATCTTTTTGATGAGCTCAAGGATCTGCGCTTGCACGGTGACATCGAGAGCCGTGGTGGGTTCATCGGCGATAAGCAGCTCGGGCTTGGTGATGAGGGCCATGGCGATCATCACGCGTTGGCGCATGCCACCGGAAAATTCATGCGGGTAGTAGTGCATGCGTTTTTCCGCATCGTTGATGCCGACGGACTCAAGGGCGTCGAGCCCACGTTTGAGCGCTGCTTTCTTAGTGATGTCCTCGTGGATCATGAGGGGCTCGATGAGCTGATCGGAGATCCGCATGTAGGGATTCAGCGAGGTCATCGGGTCTTGAAAGATCATCGAGATACGCTTGCCTCGGATGGCGCGCGATTCGCGGGGACTGCAATTCAGCAGGTCTACGCCATCGAATATGGCCGATCCGCTTTCGATACGCCCAGGAGGTTGCGGGATGAGGCCCATCAACGAATAGCAGGTGACGGATTTACCGGAGCCGGATTCGCCGACGATGCCTAAAGTTTCACCTGGTTCGAGGTCGAAGCTTACTCCATCGACGGCGCGGTAGATTCCGCTGCGAGTGTGAAAGTAAGTGCGAAGGTCTTTAACGGAAAGCAGGGGCATAGCTATGACAGATCGAAAACTGTTCGCCAGTGGTAGGGGCGAGCAACGCTATTCTGACTCACCCTTTGGAGTGAGCATGGCTTCTGTTGCGGCGAAAACTTGCGCGGGAGTGAGGTCGATTAGACTGGCTTCTCCTTGGGGCGGGCAGCCGTGAGGTTGGAGAATGATGGTTGGTCCCGAGAAAACGGGACCCGTTCTGATCGGATTGGTGGGGCCGAAGAGTGCGATGAGGGGCGTGCCGAGCGCGTTGGCCAGATGCATGCCGCCGGTGTCGTTGGTGATCAGGAGCGTGCAGGTGGTAAGATGCTCGCAGTATTCCGGGAGCTTGGTGCGCCCGGCGAGGTTCTCAACGGGGCGATCAACTCGCGCGTTGATTTCATCGGTGATGGCTCGATCAGTCACTGTGCCGAAAAGAATGATGCGCGCTTCCTTGGGGAGTTGATTAATTAACTCGCACCAGTGGCTCACGGGCCAGCGTTTCTCGGGATTGTTTTCCGAGCCGGTGATCAGGCCGATGGTAAGGGCGGGGTTTGGGGTAGGTTGGTTTAGCGGGGATAGCTCGGCGGGAGCATTGAGTCCGAAGTGTTTGAGAAACAGCGTCCAAAGTGTGAGTTGATGATTCTGTCGCTCATCGAATTCGGACGGCACGTCGTAGCGATGTGTGAGCAGCGGGCGACGTTTACCGGGGCGCACCAGTCCGAAACGTTGAGGAGAACGCGTGAGCCAAGCCTCGATATCGCCGCGCATAGAATTGGTGAACAAGAGGTAGCAATCGGGGAAGCGGTTGCGGAGTTTCCAGAATGCGGCGAAATAGCCGAACCCTTTGTCGGGTATCGCGATCAGGTGCTCGGCGACATCCCATGATTCCAGCAACGCATGGAAAGCAGGTTTGGCGATGAGCGTAATTTCGGCATCGGGGCGGCTTACTCGAATCGCGCGAAGCAACGGGAGCGCCATGACGACATCGCCTAACCAGTTTGGCAGGCGAATCCAGATGCGGGTGCGTCGGGGGAGTTGATCGATTCCGTGAACGGCGAGATCGTCGGTGAGCAAGTTTCGTTTGGCTTCGAGACGAAGGCGTTTTGTCGGGATATCCTGGTTTTTCCAGCGTTCGTGGGCCCAAAGCCATGAGGCGCAGAAATTGTCAGATTTGGTGAGTTTGTTTTCCAGCCAATGATTGAGGCCGAGGGTGACCCCCGCGACCGAGTTTTCCAAGGAGAGTGGATCCCAATGTAAACGCACCCGCCAGAAACCCAGCCTCTCGGGATACATGGCATAGACGCGCGCCTTGAACTTATGCGTAAGCAGGCCGGATAGTTCACTGGTCGAGCAGACGCGACCGAAGAGGGTGGAGAGGGCGCCTTGCAGTCCGGCATTTTGATCGAAGAGCAACGCGATCATGCTCTTTCGACGCATCATACGAAGCGCTTCTTGGAAGCCTTCCTTACGCGAAAGTAATCGGATGCCGTATCGCTCGCGGGTGCTTTTGACCCACTTATCCAGCGAAGGGTTGTCCATCGGGCGGAAAATCGCACCCATTTCCGGAAATGCTCCATTGGCGACCAGCGGCATACACGCTTGGACTTCCCAGTAGGCCATATGCGCAGTCGCGAGTAAGAGTGGCTCCGGATCGGCGAGTTGCTTCGCCACGGCTTGGTGGAAACTCGGCGCGCCCGTGACGATTATTTTTAAACGGGTTTCGTTCAAGAATGGTGACGCGAGGGAGAGTAGGCCGGTTTCGATCAAGCGGCGTGCGCTTTCGCGGGCCAACTCGCGATGTTTCGCTGGTGTTGTTTCCGGGAAAGCGTGGTGGAGATTGGAGAGAAAGGTGCGGCGGCGAATCAGGTAAACACACCAACCGAGAGCCCCCGCGATGGCGCGCAGGATGAATTCAGGAGTGTGAGCGAGGGACCAACCGAGGCTTTGTAGAAGTAGTTTAGACACGCGGAAGGTAGATTAGCGTTTGATTTTCACTAGGAAACTCCATGAAAGGTTGCAGGCTCGTGGTCAAAAGTAGATTTTCGACGCTTCCTTCCATCATGGTAGAACTTCTTATCATCAAACCTTCGTCCCTCGGGGATATTATTCACGCCTTACAGGTGGCGACTTCGTTGAAATCGCAACTCAAAGGTCTCCGTATTTCGTGGATCGTGCGCGATGTTTTTGCCCCGATTGTTGAGGCCAGTGCAGTGGTCGATCAGATCTATATCTTCGAACGCAACGGTGGCACGAAGGGTTTTTTGCGGATGATGAAGGAAGTTCGCCGCACGAAGTTTGATTATGTTTTTGATATGCAAGGGCTGCTGCGCACGGGGTTGATGACTTCGCGGACACGCAGCGACTACAAGGTGGGACGCTCCGATTCCCGGGAAATGTCGGGGATGTTTTACGATGAGAAAGTGCCTTTGCCTGCTTCAGGGCGTCGTAGTCATGCGCTTGATATCCTCTTGCAGTTTTGCCCGGTGTTTAAGGTGAAACCGGAACTACGGGGGAGAGTGGAATTCAAGAGTAATAACTTTGAGCTGAAATTTGAGGGCCACGATGATGTCATCAAACCAATCGTGATTTTCCCAGATAGCCGCCGCGCGGAAAAGAAGTGGGGTGCTTTTAGACAGCTTACTAAGCGTCTCTTGGCTGCGCCGAACAAACGCAGAGTGGTGTGGGTCGGGAACAAGTTTGCCACGTCACGTGGAATCGGTTCGTCGCGATTCTTAAATCTCACTGGCAAAACCGACATTGATGATCTGCCCTCACTGATTAAGCAGGCCTCATGGGTCATCGCCAATGATAGTGGCCCGATGCATCTGGCGGCGGCGATGGGGGTGAACACGATCGGTATTTTCGGCCCAACGGATCCTGCGCTATTCGGACCCTATCCGAACAAATGCTGCCATACGGAGGTGATCCAAGCAGCGGCTGGAAATTTGAAACTGCTGCAAGCGAAGGTAGTTTACGACCGTTTCCTGATGGCGGAAGCACGCCTCGAAAAGAAATCCTGAATTTATCTCATGCTCGATCCGAAATTATTACGGGAGTCGCCCGACCTTGTGCGCGTTGCAATTGCGAAAAAACATTCCGATGCGGATGTCGATGCGGTCATCGCGATCGATGATCGGTGGCGCACGCTAATCACGGAGGTGGGAAACTCGCGGGCTAAACAAAAAGCGGCGAATGCCGAGATGGCCAAACTGCCGAAAGGAACGCCGGAGTTTATCGCCAAAGTGCAGGAGATGAAAGCGGTGTCCACCGAGGTTAAGGAAAAGGATGCGCTCTTAAAAGAAGTAGAGATCCAATGGAAGGAAGCTCTGATGACGCTGCCCAATCTACCTCACGACTCGGTGCCAGAGGGTAAGTCCGAAGAGGATAATGTGGTGTTGTTGCATCACGGTGATCACGAGGCGGAGTTTCCGCACGCGGTATCACATTGGGAAATCCCCGATTTCGAGCGGTTGTTCGATTTTGGGCGCGGGGCGAAAGTCACCGGCGCGGGTTTTCCATTCTTTGTGGGGGAAGGATCGCGGTTAGTGCGCGCGTTGTTGAATTTCTTTTTGGAAGAAAATTCCCAAGCGGGTTACACTGAAGTGAGCCCTCCGATTCTGGTGAATGCTGAGAGCGCGACTGCGACAGGGCAACTCCCGGACAAGGAAGGACAGATGTATGAGACCTTGGAGCAGCTCTACGCGGTGCCGACGGCGGAAGTGCCGCTGACGAATTTTTTCCGCGAAGAAATTATCGATGAATCGGCATTGCCGGTGATGCGTTGTGCTTACACACCGTGTTTTCGACGTGAGGCGGGGAGTTATGGCAAGGATGTCCGCGGGCTAAATCGTCTGCATCAATTCGACAAAGTTGAGTTGCTGAAATGGGTGCATCCTTCGCAGAGCTATATCGAATTAGACAAGTTGCGGGGTGATGCGGAGTCGTTGTTGCAGAAACTGGAATTGCCGTATCGCGTGCTCCTAATGTGCGGCGGTGACATGGGATTTACGCAGACTAAGCAATACGATCTGGAGGTTTGGTCGGCCGGTCAAAAGCGCTGGTTGGAAGTTTCCAGTTGTAGTAATTTCGAAGCGTTTCAGGCGCGTCGTGCGCAGATTCGGTATCGGAATGCGGAGACGGGTAAACCTGAGCTATTGCACACCCTGAATGGTTCTGCCTTGGCCGTGCCTCGGGTGCTCGCGGCGCTTTTGGAAAATAATCTGCAAGCGGACGGACGGGTGAAACTTCCGGCTGCGTTGGTGCCCTATTTCGGCAAGGAACACGTGAGCTTTAGCGGATAGCTCGCGCTCAATCGGAGTCGCTGACTTATGAAATTACAGCCAGCCACATTGATCCGACGGGCAGAGTTGCTGGGTGAATTGCTACCGCGGGAGGGTTTGCATCCGGCGGTGTTGAAGTGGTCGGAGTCAGAGCATCATGGAGGTAAACGAGTCATCTCACTTTCGGGTGGAGCTGATTCGGTGGCTTTACTTGTTTCGGTGTGGGCGCAATGGCCGATGCAGCGCGATCGGTTACAGGCGGTTCACTTTAATCATCGCTTGCGTGGACGCGTGTCAGATGGAGACGAGAAGTTCTGCCGCGAGTTATGCGCGGGTCTGTCGGTGCCTTTGTGGGTGGGCCGACGTCGTGTGATGCAAAAGGTCGTCAGCGAGGCGGAGGCGCGCGAGCTGCGTTTTGCATATATCGATCGCAATATGAGGCGAGTCGGCGCGCAGGGGTTGTGGCTCGGACATCAGCAAAACGATGTGGCTGAAACGATGCTGATGCGTTTGTCACGTGGTAGCGGCACGGGCGGCCTGGCGGCGCCGCGTCCGGTGCAATCAATGCCTCAAGGGCGGGTGAATGTGAGACCGTTGCTCAATTTGCAACGAGCAGAAATCGAAACGGCGCTGCGAAACGCGAAATTGCCGTGGCGAGAAGATGCGACCAATCAGGGGGATGGTTTTTTCCGCAATCGGATTCGCAATGTGGTGTTGCCTGCTTGGATCAAAGCGTCGGGCCGCGATGCCATTGCGGGTGCGGCGTTGTCGCGCAAATTGATTGAGGAAGACGATACGGCTCTCGAGGAACTTGCGGAGCGACTCTATCGGGTGATGCCGCCAGGGAAGCTGCGTTTGTCCGGTTTGGAAGATGTGCCCATGGCGGTATTGCGGCGCGTATTATATCGTTGGCTCCATGCACAACCAAAGGCCGGCGAGCTCTCCCGGCAGGCTTTTGAGCAATTATTGGAAAACGTGCGATTAGGCGAATCGACTCGTCAGAGTATAGGGAGGGAAGGCTTTGCCTTGATCAGGAAGCGAATGCTTTCGTATGAATCGTCCGCGAGCAGCAAGAGCACGTCGAGACGGTCATAAAGATGGTCGGTTAATTGACTTATTAAATGGGAACATCCAGCTTTAACCTTCAGTCACTCTTTATACATGTCCGATTCTGATCCTAAAAAGAAACGCAGCCCTTTAAAAAACCTGCCACCAGACCGCTTTCAACCGAAAGTGCTGCTGATATGGTTTGCAGTTGTGACAGCACTAGCGCTGTTGTTTCTGTGGACTCCAGGGCGGCTGAACCCACCTGTGAATCTGAAAATTCAGCAGGTGGTTGAGCTGGCTGATCAAGGAGGCATCCGAGAGGGCGTGATCAAAGCAGATCCGACGGGAGGACGTGATTGGGCCGTAATCACGGGCGAATTGAAGGAGGCTCGCAAAGTAAGTGCTGATAGCGGAACCAAGGAGACAAAGTTTCGATCAGCCGGTCGTTTGACTGATGCGAACATGGAGCGCCTGCAAAAGGCGGAAATTTTCTCAGAGCAACCCTCCACGACAATTTGGAGCCAATTGGCGGCGAACCTGATCCCATTTATTCTGATAATCGGTCTGCTCTACTTCCTCTTCGTGCGTCAGCTTCGACAAGCGGGTAAAGGCGCGATGAGCTTTGGTAAGAGCAAGGCGAAGTTGCTCCAACGCGACCAAGCCAAGATAATGTTTGCCGATGTGGCGGGCTGCGATGAAGCCAAGGAAGAGGTGGGAGAGGTTGTGCAGTTTTTGCGTGATCCGAAGAAATTCACCAAAATGGGCGGGCGTATTCCCAAGGGCTTCCTTATGGTGGGCCCTCCGGGCACGGGTAAGACTCTACTAGCTAAAGCGGTGGCGGGTGAGGCCGATGTGCCGTTTTTCTCGATCTCGGGTTCCGATTTTGTGGAAATGTTTGTGGGCGTGGGCGCGAGCCGCGTGCGCGATATGTTTGAGCAAGGCCGCAAGAGTGCGCCTTGCCTGATTTTTATTGATGAAATCGATGCGGTCGGTCGCCAGCGCGGAGCGGGTGTTGGTGGAGGCAATGATGAACGTGAACAGACACTCAACTCGCTCTTGGTCGAGATGGATGGTTTCGATACGACCGAGGGGGTGATCATTATCGCGGCGACGAATCGTCCTGATGTGCTCGATAGTGCGTTACTGCGTCCCGGGCGTTTTGACCGACAGATTCATGTCGATTTACCCGACTTGGTTGGCCGCGAGCAAATCCTCCGCGTCCATGCTAGAAAGATTAGCCTCCGTGAGGATGTGGAACTTAGCGTGATCGCTCGGGCCACGGCCGGATTGTCTGGCGCGGAATTGGCCAATCTCTTGAATGAATCGGCTCTCCATGCCGCTCGCCGAGACAAGGAAACGGTGGATGCCGATGATATCGAGGAAGCCCGAGAGAAGATTCTCTATGGTCGCGAACGCCGTCGGGCGATGGATGACGACGAGAAAAAGATGACCGCCTATCACGAGGCAGGCCACGCGTTAATTGGTGCTTTGCTCAACGATGAATGGTTGCCGGTGCACAAAGTGACGATTCTTCCACGCGGAAACGCGCTCGGGATGGCGATGTATTTTCCCCGGAAGGAATTACTCAGCTACCACAAGAAGCGCTTGCTCAATATGATTGCGATGGGGCTCGGCGGCCGAGTCGCCGAAGAATTGGTCTTCGAAGATATTTCGAATGGCGCCGCCGGTGATATCAAACAGGTGACAAAAACCGCGCGTCAGATGGTCTGTGACTGGGGTATGAGTGGACTCGGTATGGTGGCCTACGGGGAAAATCAGGATGCCGTATTTTTAGGACGTGAGATCACTCGCAATGACCACATCTCCGAAGACACTGCTCGCAAGATTGATTCTGAGGTCCATCGGATCATCAACGAACAATATGAACGTGCGACGGAGATTTTGACCGAACGTCGTGAAGCTTTGAATGCAATTGCAAGGGCCTTGCTCGAATTCGAAACCATCGAAGGTAAGCACGTGAACGAGATTATCGAATTTGGGGAGCTCCGTTCCCCTGTGGTCACGGTGCCGCCTCCTTTGAAACCCGACGATGCGGATAAGAAAGAGCCCAAAAAAGAGAAGAAGCCGGAAGCTGAAGGGCTTTCCACTGATGGTGCCCCATCACCTTCTCCCGCCTGATCAAAAATGCTTTTGTAACACGGGCGTGGTTTTAACAACCGCGCCTTTTTCGTCTACCATGCCAATGGAATCAAATTGTCACTTCTCAGCGTTAGGTCAGCGCGCGCAGTCTCCAACCATCGCACGACTGATGGTCACAGCATTGGAGAAACCAGAGCTGTTGTCCCTAGCGGCAGGGTTTACTGATAATGCGACTTTGCCGTCGGAGAGCGTCGTGGAAGCTGTAACGAGGCTCGCACGAAAAAAAGATAAAGAGGCGCTTCAATACGGAATGAATCAGGGGCGCCCGGGTCTGCGCGTTTTGTTGGCCCAACATTTTAGAAATTGGGAGCCGACGCTGTCTAATACGGAAAACGACGATAAGTTTTTTGTGACTAACGGATCCCAGCAGGCACTCTATCTGGCAATGCAAGTGCTCTGTGATCCGGGTGATATTGTTCTCGTGGATCGCCCGAGCTATTTCGTGTATTTGGAAATGCTCAGAGGGATGGGAGTGCAGGCGCGATCGATTCCGGTGAATTCCGATGGATTGGTGGACGAGGCGGCATTGGGAGCGCTGATAGATGGGCTTAAAAGCTCCGGAAATATAGCACGTCTGAAAGCAGTCTATTTCGTGAGCTATTATTCGAATCCTTCGAGTCGGAGTTTGTCGTTGGCTGAGAAGATCGGAATCGCGGATGGGTTGAAGCGAGCAGAAGTAGTCTTGCCAGTAATCGAAGATGCGGCTTACCGGGATCTCTATTTTGAAAAAGCTTCTGCAGTGCCCAGTGTTGTCGGGATCGATGCATGGCAGGATTTCCCCAAACTTTATCTTTCGACCTTAACCAAACCCTTCGCCTCGGGGCTTAAAATTGGCTACGGCTATTGTTCAGATCGCGAGTGGTTGGCCAAAATGTTGCACACGAAAGGGCACCACGATTTTGGTAGCGCGCATTTTAACCAAGCGATTCTAGAGGAGGTATTGGCAGATGGAGGACTGTCACGTCAACTCGCGTTGATCCGTCCTGCCTATCAGCGGAAAATGCGTGTGCTCCACGAAACATTGAGTGAAGAAGGCCTCTTAAGTGCGGGCTGGAAATGGCAGGTGCCAGATGGTGGTTTGTATCTCTGGTTAGAGGCTCCAGAGGGAATTGATACGGGGCTCGATAGTGGATTTTGCCAAAGCTGTATTGATGAAGGGGTGCTTTATGTGCCCGGGGAACTCTGTTTTGGAGACGACTCGCCGACAAATTTCGTGCGATTAAGTTATGGTGTCCTCGGAGCTAAAGATTTGCGCGAGGCCGGACGCCGTTTCGCAAAAGTCGCGGTGGCAAAGCGGAGCTAAAAACGGCTTGGATTTCGCCGCCAAGCAGGGCAGGGTCGCCACTAATTTATGAAAATCTGTTGTATTGGTGCTGGTTATGTAGGCGGACCGACGATGGCGATGATCGCCTACAAGGCTCACGATATCGAAGTTCGGGTGGTTGATCTGAATGAAGCCCGGATCGCCGCTTGGAATTCTGATACTCTTCCGATTTACGAACCGGGATTGGATGAGATCGTGATGGAGCGCCGTGGTAAAAACCTGATCTTCTCGACAGAAGTTCATGAAGGAATCCGCACGGCAGATATCATCTTTGTGGCAGTGAATACGCCGACAAAAACTTACGGGGTAGGAGCGGGACGTGCGGCAGATTTACGATTTATCGAATCGGTGGCCCGCACCATTGCCGAAGTAGCGACGACGCCAAAAATTATCGTAGAGAAATCAACCATCCCGGTGAAAACGGCGGAGACGATTAAGCAAATCCTGGCGGAGAATTCTGCTGGGGTGGAATTTCAGGTGCTTTCGAATCCTGAGTTTTTGGCCGAAGGGACTGCGGTAGCAGATCTGCTCGCTCCTGATCGTGTGCTCATCGGTGGAGAACTTAATGATGGTGGACAGAAGGCGATCGAAACGTTGGCGAGTGTTTATGGACGTTGGGTGCCTGATGATAGAATTATTAGAACAAATCTCTGGTCCTCGGAGCTTTCCAAATTGGTGGCCAATGCATTTTTGGCGCAGCGTATTTCTTCGATCAATTCGATTTCCGCGCTGTGCGAAGCGACCGGAGCAAATGTCGATGAAGTGGCCAACGCGATTGGAATGGATAGTCGAATCGGCCCGAAATTTTTGAAGGCCTCAGTAGGGTTTGGCGGTTCATGTTTCCAGAAAGATATCCTTAATCTCGTATATCTTTGTGATCACTTTGGATTACCCGAGGTTGCGGCGTATTGGGAGGGGGTCGTGAAGATGAACGATTGGCAGAAGCATCGCTTTGCGGCGAAGATTGTTGGCTCATTATTCAATACCGTGGCGGACAAAAAAATTGCGGTGCTGGGTTTTGCCTTTAAAAAGGATACGAATGATACCCGTGAATCGGCAGCGATTTCGGTCTGCCGTGATTTGCTGGTCGAACAGGCTGCAGTGGCAGTATATGATCCCAAGGTGCCAGCGAATGAGATTCGCAAGGATGTCTTAGGAGACGAAGAAAATAAACGTCTTTCAGTTGTCGAATCGGCTTACGCTGCATCAGATGGAGCCCATGCAATCGCAGTGCTTACCGAATGGGATGAATTCAAAGATTTGGATTTCGCGAAGATTTACGGATCAATGTCGAAGCCAGCCTTCATCTTCGATGGTCGTAATATCCTCGATCACGAGAAGCTGAGGGAAATTGGATTCCGAGTATCCGGAATCGGTCGCTGAGTTTGTCTAGAGAAGAGAGAGCTTGGTGGAAGTCCCGCCAAGCACCAGCGCCGCTGGGGTGTGCAGCCAATCTTCCAACAAGGTGACGTAGACTTGGCGAAAATCAGTGGTGGGCACGAGGTCTTCGTATGGAGCGATCTCCAGAGAAGGGGCAGTGCCGTAAATGCCGCCTTTAATGGCTGATCCCAGGATGAACATTGGACCAGCGGTGCCATGATCTGTGCCTCTTGTCGTATTTTCCGAAGCGCGACGCCCGAATTCCGAAAACGCAACAGTCAGCACTTTCTGATCAACCTGCCGATTATGAAGGTCGGCCTGAAAAGTTGCGAGACTCTCGGAGAACTCCTGCAGCCTATTTGCGTGCGGTGTTGCTTGATGGCTGTGGGTATCGAACCCATTTAAAGTGAGGTGGTAGATCTGAGCAGGAAGGCCGTTGCCGATCATTTGTGCGGTCGCACGGAGGTTGGCAGCAAATGGTGACGAGGGGTAGTTTTCTGAAGATGAATCATTGCGAACAAATTGCAGCAGGCCGTGTTCCCCGAGCGTCGACGAAACGGTTGTGTCTGAAGCGAAGCTAAATGATTGGTTCATAGGGTCGAATTTGGCGATTCGATGATCCTGTTTGGCCATTAACGCGAGTGGTGTTTGCGACGAAAAATGAATGGCTACCGGGGACGATTTCCCAGCGGGGGACTGTTTCCGGATGTCTAAATAACGTCCCAGCCAACCGGTCTGAATGCTGTTGTTTTCCACGCTCGCAGTGGACCAGATCCTACTCGATCCAAAGTGAGTGCGATGGAATTTTTCGTAGCCGACATTTTGAATTATGGCGAGCTGTCCGTCGCCGTATAGGTTATGGAGGCCTGCACAGGCCGGGTGTAACCCGAAAGACTTATTCAGTTTCAAGGCCCTGGTCGGAGAGATAGCAATGCTGGGGCGCAAGCGATAATAGTTATCGTCGGCGTAAGGGATTACTGTATTGAGACCGTCATTGCCACCCGCGAGATGTATCACCACCAGGATCTGTTCGTTAGTTGAATCAGGGGAGAGGAAGGAAGGGCGGGATAATAGCTTGGGAGTTAATCCCGCCAGTGCAGCCAATCCCAAGCCTTGTCCGGTAAGGCGCAGGAATTCACGCCGAGTGCTTGTTATGGGGGGGGGCATTGGGCTCGCAGTGGGGTGGAATAAGAGTTTTTGCACAGCGACAGGACGCGCAAGTTTATATCAGATCCCGAGGGGAGTGCGGTAAAGGCGTGGAACGCGTTTGGTGACCGAGCAGAGTGTCTCCCAAGGGATGGTATCTGACCATGCGCTGAATTCTATGATACTGATCTCCGCTCCTTGTTGCGAACCCACTAAGACCACTTCATCGCCGCATGTGACGTTTGGATTATCGGTAACATCAACAATGGTTTGATCCATCGTCACGCGACCAAGGACGGGACAGCGCCGACCACGAATGAGAACTTCCGCACGATTGCTGCACGCACGCGGAATGCCATCTCCATAACCCGCGCAGAGGACGGCGATCGTCGAATCACGTTTTAACGTATGCGTGCGACCATAGCTGATGGTGGTTCCCGATGGGAGCTGCTTTACGACTCCCACGCGGGTGTGAAAACTAAACACCGGTTGCGGGTTTACTGACCCAAGTAGAGAATGGGGATGCGGGAGGATTCCAAATTGCAGGAGGCCAACACGCACGGCATTAAAAGGACTCGTCTCAGGCATTGATGCGAGGCCCGCGCTGTTATCCGCGTGCACAAAAATGTCGGTAAGCGAAAGCCCTTCACATTTATCCAGCGCGTGCAGAAACAGTCGTCGTTGCTCGTCAGTGAAAACAATATCCTCAGGACTCGCGAAATGGGTAAAGATCCCCGCGAGTTGCAGGTGAGGATTAGCGATTATTTTCGCACAAAGTGCGGGTGCTTTCTCATGCCAGACACCGAGTCGGCCCATGCCAGTATCTATTTTTAGATGGACAGAGATGGGCTCGCCGCAGTTTTTACCAACCTCGGCAAATCGTGTAATTTCATCTTCCGTCGAAAGTGTCGCCGCGAGTTTGTATTCGGCGAGGAAACGATCCTCTTCGGGGAGTAGTGGGCTGAGTAGAAGGATGGGCCAACCGGGACCCAGTTCGCGCAATGCCGCGGCCTCGGAAACATTGGCGACCGCAAACAAATCGGCACCAGAATACATCATGCGAGCCGCGGCCTGATGGAGGCCGTGCCCATAAGCGTCGGCTTTCACGACCGCGACGTATTTCATCGATGCGGGGAGGGAGGCGCGGATTGATTTCAAGTTGCGCTCTAAAGCAGCGAGATCGATTTCGGCCCAACAGCGATGAGGAGGCGTGATATGATCCGAACTCATGGCGTGCGATGAATATGTGGCACCCATTGCTTGTAGCTGGGCTCGGTGTGCAGGTAGGCATCGGGATTGTCCGTCAACGTGAACAATGGTTCGTGGACAGCTTTAGGCAAAAGCTCCGCGAGATCGTATGATGTTGTCACAGTATTTTCCGGCAACGCGGACCAATGCCGAAATCCTTCAGGAATTAGCAGCCGACCTGACAGCTCGGACGCTTCGACTTGTCGCATAGGGTCTCCATGGGTCTGGCAGTGCCAACGCTCGCGTCGTGCATCGGCGATGATACTGGCATCCGGCTCTTGGAGTGCCGCCGCGACGAGTTCAAGGCTGTGATAAGAATAGGTCGCGCGGGCCGAAAGGACGTTCCAGGTGCGAATGGCCATGGCCGATGTGCGAATGCCTAAGATGGAGCCGGGCCCGGCGCAAAAGATGATTGCGGGCACACTTGTGGGATTAATGCCGAGCTGATCCATACACGCGAAAATACCAGTTCCCGCATCGGTATCGGCTGATGCCCAGCGCGCCTCGTGTTGGCACGAAAGTAGACCGACTTGAATGCGGTTCGAAGCGGCATCAAGAAGCAGAAGGGATGTGTGGGTATCAAGGAGTTGCCTCAAGCTAGGCATAGGGCTCTACCAAAGGTCGCGAGGCGGACTGCTGCAAGCGCGCAGAATCCATCATTGACCGGTTAGGAGTGAAGAGTAGGGTGGCCAATTCTTTATTGTAAACTCGTCGTCTGAAATCTGTGAACGTCCAACTAAATTCCATCTCCGATACCCGTAAGAGCCTCGTGGCCACGCTTGATAAGAGCGAAGTCGATTCCGAGCACCAAGCCGTGGTGAAAGAGTTCTCCAAGCAAGCACGCATCCCCGGGTTCCGCCCCGGTAAAGCTCCTGCCGCGATGATCGCGAAGCGTTTCGCCAAGGATATCACCGAGGAGTTTAAGCAGAAGGTCACCTCGAAGGCTTACCGCGAGGCGTTGGAAGAGCATAAACTCGATGTGCTCAACATCGTGAATGTTGAGCCTGGCACCATTGAGGCAGGTTTGTCCGCAGCCATCACTATTACGGTCGATGTGCGTCCCGAATTTGAATTGCCTGCGTATCAGGGGCTGAAAACCGAAATCACTTCGACCGATGCGACGGACGATGAGGTAGAAAAGGCGATCGAACAGTTACGCGGCGAGCGCTCCGAGTTTGTTGTCGCCGAACGTGAAGCTCAAAAGAGTGACTACGTGAAACTCGCTTACGAAGGTTCTATTGGTGGCAAGTCGATTGCTGAGATCGTTCCTGACAAGCAGATCTACGGCAAAGTCCCGCAAACATGGGAAGAGGTTGAGGGAGAGCACGAGGGCGTAATCCCGGGGTTGGGCAAGCATCTCACTGGGCTTAAGGCTGGGGACAAGAAGGATGTGGAAATAGAATTCCCAGCTGAGTTTGCCGCGGCTCCGGATCTGGCAGGCAAGCAAGCTACCTATGCAGTGGAAGTGCAGGAAATCCGAGAGCGAGTGATGCCTCCATTGGACGAAGCTTTTTTCAAAGCGAACCAAGCTGATGACCTCGACGGTTTGAAGGCCAATGTTCGTAACAATATCAAGATGCAGAAGGAGCAGCGCAATCTCTCCGAGCAGCGACGTCAGGTTAACGAGGCGTTGTTGGAAGAGTTAACGTTCGATGCTCCTGAATCCTTGGTCGAAACCGAAACGCAAAATATTCTTCGCCAGTTTATCGAAGAGAACATGCGTCGTGGCATGCCTCAGGATCAGTTCGAGAAAGATAAAAAGGAGCTCACCGAAAATGCCAAGAAGGCGGCTGTCGGCAGAGTGAAGATGCAACTCGCGCTGGCCAAGATAGCTGAAGCCGAAAAACTTGAGGTTGGAGAGAGCGATATTAATGGCTTCATCCACCGTGAAGCGATGCGCACAAATCAAAAACCAGATCAACTTGTGAAGGAGCTTTCGAAGAATCGCGACGCTCTCCGTTCGGTGCAGCAATCCATCATTTTCGACAAGGCAGTTGATTTCCTCGTGACTAAGGCTACTGTGACAACAGTTGAGCCGAAGGCATAAATCCCAAGAATTACCAGTGAGCTATTACGTCCCTATTGTTCTAGAAAATACCGGTCGCGGCGAGCGATCGATGGATATCTATTCACGTTTATTGAAGGATCGTATCATTTTTATCGGCACGCCGATTGATGACACGGTCGCCAATCTGGTGATCGCGCAGATGTTCTTTTTGCAGATGGAGGATCCCAAAAAGGATATCCAGCTCTACATTAATTCACCCGGTGGAGTCGTTACAGGTGGTATGGCCATCTACGATACCATGAATTTCCTTCAGTGTGATATTGTTACCTACTGCGTAGGAATGGCTGCCAGCATGAGCACGGTCTTGCTCGCGGCGGGCACAAAAGGCAAACGCTTCGCACTGCCGAATAGCCGGATGATGATTCATCAGCCTTCTGGTGGAGCGGGCGGCCAAGCGGCTGATATAACTATCGCCGCACGTGAGATTCTGCAATGGCGCAAAACTCTCAGCGAAGTTCTCGCTAAGCATACGGGTAAAGAGCCTGAGCAGATTCAAAAGGATTCAGATCGCGACAAATATATGAGTGCGATGGAGGCCAAAGAATATGGTTTGGTAGATCATGTGGTGGAATCCACCAAGGAAGTCGATAGTGTCGCAGTCCAACCTGCTGCTTAAATCTACAGGGCTACCATCGACATTTCTCGGGAATTCAGTATCTTTAAGCCATGGCTAAATCATCACGCATGACCCTCTGTTCCTTCTGCGGTAAATCGCAGACTGAGGTGAAAAAGATCATCGCAGGTCCGGGGGTGTATATCTGCGACGCGTGCGTGAATGTGTGTAAGACGATTATCGACCGCGAGGTAAAGGTGCCAGAAGAAGCGGAAGGCGAGAATAAGCCGGCATTTCGTTTAATAAAGCCAAGCGATATCAAGAAAACACTGGATGATTTTGTGATCGGGCAAGACCACGCCAAAAAGGTGCTCTCAGTAGCGGTCTATAACCACTACAAGCGACTCAATTTTGATGCCCATCAACCCGCGATCGATGGTGTCGAGCTTTCGCCTGAGTTTAGCGATGTCGAAGTCGAAAAGAGCAATATCCTGCTCGCTGGGCCGACTGGTTCAGGTAAGACTTTGCTGGCGCGTTCGCTCGCTCGTGTGCTCGATGTGCCCTTTGCTATCGCTGACGCAACCACGTTGACCGAAGCGGGCTATGTCGGCGATGACGTTGAAAACGTGGTTCTACGTTTGCTCCAAAACGCCAACTACGATGTGAAGCGCGCAGAATGCGGAATCATCTACGTCGATGAAATCGATAAGATCGGTCGCAAGACCGAAAACGTTTCGATCACACGCGATGTCTCTGGTGAAGGGGTTCAGCAGGGACTACTGAAAATTCTCGAAGGTTCGGTCTGTAATGTTCCTCCACAAGGTGGGCGGAAACATCCCAACCAGGAATACGTGCAAATCAACACGGCGAACATTCTGTTCATTTGTGGCGGTGCATTTGTCGGTCTGGATGATATCGTTAAACGACGTCGCGGACATAATTCCTTGGGGTTTGCTGCAGCCGCGACTCGCGATGAGGAAGCACTGACTCCAGAGCAATTGATGAAGGAAATCGCGCCTGAAGATTTGGTGCGATACGGAATGATCCCCGAATTTATTGGGCGTTTGCCGGTGATCTCTGTGCTCGATCAACTTTCGATCAAAGATTTAGAAAAAGTTCTGCTCAACACGAAGAACGCCATCGTGAAGCAATACACTAAGCTATTTGCGATGGATGGCGTGCGACTGCGGTTTACGTCCGACGCGATCAAGGCAATTGCTCAGAAGGCGATTGAATTGAAGACGGGGGCGCGGGCTCTTCGCTCGATCATGGAGACCATCATGCTCGAGGTGATGTATGAATTACCTCAACGCGATGACATTGCCGAGGTAGTTATCGATGCCGGCGTGGTGGCGGGCCGGCGCAAGCCAACTTTAAGGA
>Ga0105055_10002077_pt1 | contig 31771 bp, 13 predicted proteins | sample BON03_FD_78090 | JGI IMG/M metagenome (GOLD analysis project Ga0105055, IMG submission 78090) | Freshwater microbial communities from Lake Bonney liftoff mats and glacier meltwater in Antarctica - BON-03 | ecosystem: Environmental > Aquatic > Freshwater > Ice > Glacier meltwater | place: Lake... | reverse complement strand
TCCCCCCCCCCCCCCCCCCCCCCCCCCCCCCCCCTCCCCCCCCCCCCCCCCCCCCCCTCCCCCCCCCCCCCCTCCCCCCCCCCCCCCCCCCCCCCCCCCCCCCCCCCCCCCCCCCCTCCTCTGCCCCCCCCCCCCCACACTCCACTCACTTTCCTCTCCCGGTTCCCGGTTCCCGGTTCCCGCCCGCGCCGTTCTCGCACGGCACCCACACGCCCGCGCGCACAGCCTATCCCTTTGTATCTTGGGCCCCGCCACAACAAAAAATGCCTCCCAGCGCCCCCGCCCCCCTGGTTCGCCCCCCGAAAATGCCCTCCCAGCGCGCCCGCCTTCTTCGCCTCTTTGTGTGTCCGCCGCCACCGCCGCCACGAATTTTGCTTTTTGCACGCCACGCCGCCCTCCCCCCTTTTTTCAATCAAGCAGCGAACCGCGTGCGTCGAGCCTGGTAAAACACGACAGACAACAACATCGCTCGTCTCTTTGCCGCCGCGCCGCGCCCGGCGCCGCCGTCTCGCGCTCCCACAGAAAAAAAAAAAGCGCTCGTCAGGGTCGTCCTCGCTCGTCCTCGTTAAATTGTAATATATTTGTGCAGGTTGGTTGGTATATGGGCCACGTGAAAGATCGGGATCGTGAGAATCGAGGCGTCTCCAGGACACGGGGACCTGTTCAAAGTGGAAAAAAGTCACAGGCAGCGCGGGGAGGGGCCGCGCCGCGCGCCGCAAAACTGCGAGCGGGCGGGGGGGCGGGGCGGGCGAGAGAAAAGCGGGAGGGAGGGAGAAACGATCGACGGGCGGTATTGCCCCTGCGGGCGTGCGCATATGAACACAGAGCCGCGGTTGCGCCGGAAGGATTGCTTTCTTTGGGCGTGCAGGGTGAGCAGGATGTTGCGTGTGGTGTGATCCAAGAAGGGAGGGCGGGGAGAGGGGAAAAGGGAGGAAAGGCAAGGACAAGGGGGGGGCCGGCGGGGAGAAAAGATCGCTTTTGCTATCCCCGCCGATTTCAAACACAAAAAATGAGGCGTGCAGAGCGTGGGGGGGGAGTGAGGGGAGGGGAGTCCAAGCAGAAAAAAAAGCAAAGTCTTGTCGTGTGCTGCCCGTATAAGATCCAAATCGTGAGGGAATACAAACCACAAAGAAGGCGCCGCGACGCGCCGCATCACCGCCCGTCGTTCATGCTGCGGATGACGACGCCGCGGCGCGGCACGCGAGGCGAGGGCGCGGGCGCGGGCGCAGGCGCCCCGCCGCCACCGCCGCCCCCGGCGCCCCCGGGCTGCTGCGGCGGCGGCGGCGGCGCCTTTCGCTGCACGAGCGACGCCGGGGGCGTCGCGCCCGCGCGCGCGTTGGCCCGCGCGATCCGCAGGCACGACGCGTCGGACCCGCGCCGCCCGAACACGCGGATCTCGGCCGTCGCGTCGGCGCTGTTGCCGGCGGCGTCGGTCGCCCGCAGGCGCGCGCGCACCACCCGCGGCGTCGACCTGCCCTGCGGCAGGTTGCGCAGCGACACGCACACGCCCGTCGCGGTGGCCGTGCACGCGGCGGCGGCGCTGCCGGCCGGCGACACGTTGGCGCAACCCAGCACGGACACCTGGACGCCGCTGTCGCCGCCGCAGTTGTCGGAGGCGCCGAGGAGCTCTCTCGTGCCAAAGCACTTGCTCGAGGGCGCGTAGGGGCGGCCCGCGGCGCTCGGGTAGAGGCACGCCTGCGTGTCGGCCACGAGGGGCGGCTGGGCGTCGGCCACGGTCAGGGCGCACGCGGCGCTCGGGGCGCTCACCGCGCCGCCGTCGTACAGGGCGACGACGGAGACGCCGGTCGTGCCGACGGGCCAGGGCCCTGGGGGGGTGGCGGCCAACGAGACAGCGGTGCGGCCCGCGCTGGACGCGAGTGCAAAGCCAGGCGGCAGGGACGCGGCGGAGCAGAGGCCCAGGTCGGCCGGCGCGGTCAGCGGAGCGCAGGCGGCGAGGCAGGCGGCAACCGACACGCGCGCGTCGCACGCCTCGCTCCCGGCCGTCACGCGGACGAGGGTCTCGCCCGGCGAGTAAGGGCCCGGCGGCGCGGCCGACAGCGGCGCGCCCGCCGGCGCGCCGAGCACGAGTTCGGACACGGGCACGGCCGCGCCGTCGCAGCCCGTGGTGGCCGCATCCAGGCGGCGGGCGACCTGCTCCGCACACGCGAGCGGCGTGGGCGGCGGCGGGCACGCCTTGACCGCCAGGGAGACCGAGCAGGGCTTGCCGCCGTTGCTCGGCGTCGCCACGACCAACCAAGTCCCGGCCTTCCAGGGCGCCGGGGGAGCATAGGCGACGGTCGCGCCCGCGGGCGCGGTGACGGCGCCGGCGGGGAGCGCCGTGGCGCCGCCCGCGCAGCTGTTGGTGCCGCTGGCCACGGCCAGGTCGACCGACTGCGTGCCGGCCGCGCAGATACTTGGGGGCGGCGGAGGTGGCGGCGACGGCGACGACGGCGCTGGCGGCGGCGGGGACGGCGACGACGGCACTGGCGGCGCCATCGCGTCGCAGCCGACCACCTTGAGGGCGACCGTGCAGGACGGTGCGCCGTTGTCCGGGGTCGCCGTGACATCGTGCTCCCCGGGCGGGTAGGGCCCAGCCGGCGAGAGCTCGACCGCCGCGCCGGGCGGCGCCGACACGGCACCCACGGGAAGCGCGGCGGCCGTGTTTGGCGCGGGGCACCGCCCGGCCGACTTGAGGTCCACGACGACCGGGGCCGCCGAGCAGTTGGTGGGCGGCGGCACGCACAGCGGCATGATCAGCCGGATCCTGCAGATGTTGGCGTTGTTGCTCGGGATCGCGACGACCGAGTAGTTCTTGCCGCCGAAAAAGGGGCCCGCCGGCGCGAGCGCGACGGCGACCCCCGCTGGCTTGCCGATGGCGCCCTCCGGGAACGGCGCCGACTCGAGGCACCGGGCGCCCGAGCGCAGCGATCCCGTGACGACCGACGGGCAGGCGATGCGGCACGGGTTGATCTGGTACACCACGGAGCAGCCGCCGCGCAGCGGGTCGTCGGGCGTGGCCGCGATGACGTTTTTGCCATAGGGGTAGAGCGGCCCTGGCGGGTCAAACGACACAGCCACGCCCGGCGGCGCCCACACCGCCCAGGACGGCAGCGGCAGGCCCGCCGGGCAAGAGTTGTCCGTCTTGTCGAGCTGGTAAACTTCGAGGTTGCCCGCGCACTCGAGCTCGCAGGGCAGCACCGAGAACAGGGCGGCGCACGAGGCGCCGTAGCCGCCGCTGGCCGAGACGGTAACGTTGTGCTCGCCTGGCGCGTAGGGGCCGGCCGGCGAGAAGGACAATGGCGCGGCGGCGGGAAGGTAGTAGGCCGACGCTGGCACGGCGGCCAGGCCGTCGCACCCCGTCTCGTTGCGCCGCAGGCGGACGACCGTGCGCTCGGCGCTGCAGGCCAGGGCGCCGCCGGCGCTGCGGGCCTGCAGGCACTTGTACGCGGCGTCGGCATCCGCCATGCCGCCGCCGACGGTCTGCGCGCCGTTGGACGGGTTGGCCGAGACGCGCCGCGCGGCCGACGACGTCAGGCAATTCAGGACCTCGAGGCCCGTGGCCAGGGGAAACGCGTTGCCCAGGAGCAGCACGGCGCCGGCCACGTGCGGCGCGGCCATGGACGTGCCGCTGATGGTGGCCCAGGCCTTGTTGGTGCCGGCGAGCTCGGGCAGGCCGGGCGGCGTGCGGCCTGACAGCAGGCCGGCGCCTGGAATCCAGTCCGAAGCGATCAGGTGCCCCGGTGCCGCGAGGCCGACGTTGGGTCCCCAGTTGCTCCACTCGACGAGCGAGCCGTTGGCCGCGAGCGCCGCGACTGACACGACGCACTCGAGCCCGGCCTGCCCCGCAAAGTTGGCAGGAAACGAGTTGCTGCCCACTTTCACGCCGTCGTTGCCCGCCGCCGCCACAAAGACGCCGCCGCTGGCGCAAAAGTTGAGCAGCGCCTGTCGGGTGGCCAGATAGTCGGCGCCGCTCGTGCCGCCGCCGTAAGACGCGTTGATCACGAACGCCTTGGTGGCCGTGGCGTGCTGGATGCAGCGCGTCGCGTCCGCGTTGACGCCCGTGCCCGAGTCGGCGAGGAAGCGGCACGACGCCACGCGCGCGCGGCCCGTCACGCCGGCGATGCCGCGCGCGTCGTCGCCGGCGCCCCACCCTGCGGCCATCGTCCCGGCCACGTGCGTGCCGTGCCCGTTGCCGTCGTCGAACCCGGGCGTGGCGCTCATGGCGAACCGGCCCGAGTTGAACGTGACCGACTGCTCCGCCATGATGCTGGTGCCGCTGGCGGTAAAGTCGAAATGGCCAAAGGCCACGCCAGTGTCGATCACCATGGCCGTCCGCCGGGTGGCGGCGAGCGCAGGGTCCGCGCCGGGCGCCGCCGCCGCCGCCGCCGCCGCCGCCGCCGCCCTCCAGACGGGCGCCAGGCGCATGTGGTTCATGCCCCAGGTGACGGGGCAGGCGCCGTCCGGGCACTCGGGCGGGTACTCGAGGGCGCGGACGAGCGGGGAGACGGTCATCTCGGCGACGACGTCGTACACCTCGCGGGGGAACTCTGTTTTTGGTTTTGGTTTTTTGGGTTGTGTTTTTTTCAATTGAGGGCGGGGGGGCGCGAGGCGGGGTCGGTCTCGCCGTGTCTCTTTTCGCCTCGTCTTGTTCTAGTTGTTGCTCGGCCGTCGGCGCCCCGACGTCACAAGGCTCGTCGCCCTGGCCGGCAACCCTACAGCCCAACGCCGAAAAAACGCTCGGCAAACGAGAGACAACAGCACAGATCCCAAACTGAAACCACAACAACAACAAACAACAAAAAGCACAAGAACAACAAAAAACAACAACAAAAACAACAAACAACAAAAAAGCGCACTCACCGTTGTTTGCAAACGCCTCGGCCGCGGCCGCGGCGTCGGCGCCGCTCGCGTAGCGCAGGATGCCAAAATCGGTTTCGAAGACGTCGGGCGCGGGCTCGCCGCCGTCGACGCCCTCCGCGGCGCTCTGGCGCGACGCCGAGGCCGGGGAGGGCACCGAGCCGGGCGGCGGGGTGAGCAGCTCGGCGCCGAGCAGCGCGCCGACGTCGGCCGAGGTCGGCGGCGTGCCGCCGCCGCCGGCGGAAGGGGCGTAGGGCGAGGCGGCGGCGGCGCGGCTCGTCTGCGAGGCGCTGCGCCACTGCACGACGACGACGGCGGCCGGCTCGGCGTCGGAGGGCTCGGGGGGGGCGAGGTCTGACGTTTTCGAATCGTTGCGTCGTTTGGAGTGAAGGGGGGGGTGCGCGCGAATTGGAGTGAGCAGCCAACGCGGCGGGAGGCAAAGAAGGCGAGAGAGGGATGAGCGGCGGTGAGCGGCGGCAGTGAGAGGCGATGAGCGGCGGCGAGCGGCGGCGAGCGGCGGCACCCGAGCCTACTCTGACTGCTGGGCCAAGGGACGGGGCGCGCGCGCGGGCGAGAAACGGCCCCGTGGTCGCCCCACATGCCTGGTCGCTTAGGATTGTGGCGGGGCGGGGCATCACAGGGCGAGAATGAGGGGCGCAGACCCTCCTCTCCCACCACCTTACCAAAAACGCCCTCGACGCGCCGCGCGGCGAGCGCCAGCGCCGCGAGCGCCAGCAGCGCCCGGACGAGGCGTTCACGCCTCAGCATGGCGTCCGAGAAAATTAGAAAAGAGAGGGAGAGCACACGGAACTGGGGACTGGTCGCGGGAAAGTGAAGGAAAGAATGACGCCTATGACGCCTCGGGGTTCCGCGAGTGCTTCGCCCCCTTTAATTTCTCACTGGGCCGAGAAAACTCGACTCGGTCCCATGAACCCGACGACCAGCCATCGATGCGCGCGCGCGCGCGACCCGTCGACTACCGCCTTTTGAACCGGCAGAGATCCGTCCGCGCGCGCGATGGCCAAGGAGGGGGCGTGAGGGCCCGAACTCGAGATTCCACGGCACTACGCCGCGACGTCCCGCAAAAAACAATTGGTCGCTTCGCCGAGCTGCCGCCGCCGCCGGCCATTGGTCAAGCCCATCCTTTCACGCCTTACACGTCCTCTCGGCTCCCCGACCCACCTCTGGTACTACGCGGCAGCGCGCCGCGCCAGCACGGCATCTCCTGACCCGCTCACGCGCCGCCGCCGCCGCCGCCGTCGCCGCCCGCCAGCGACGACGCCCCCGCCCCGCCGCCGGCGCCGCCGCCGCCGCCGCCGCTCAGGCGCGCGCCCGACGACGCCGCGGCGGCCGCGTACCGGTCCCGGGCCATCGCGTCGCCCCACGCCAGCGCGCCCATGCGGTCGGCCAGGCCCGCGCCCGCGACCGCCCGCCGGCGCGCGGCCAGCAGACGCGCGATCAGCTCGGGCGGGCACTCGGCGGGCGGCCCGTAGCGCTCGCGGTGCGCGCGCGCCGACCGGAGGTCGGCCGCCAGCGCGCGGGCCGCCGCCGCCGCGGCCGCCTTTTGCCGCTCGCGCCCGCCGCCGTCCCGGCCGCCGCCGCCGTCCCCTCCCCTGGCGGCGACGATGCGCGCCACCGAGGCGTGCTCCACCGCCAGGGCGCAGTGCAGCTCGGACCCGCGCGCCACGGACTCGGCCGCCGACAGGCACCGCCCGAGCGCGGCCAGGCGCCGCGCCTGCGCCGCGCGCAGCGCGCCCAGGCCGCGCCGCGCCCTCAGGTCGTCCTCAAGGGGGGTGAGGCGCTCGCGCTCGCCCGCAGCGGGCGCGCCGTTGTCGGCGGCGTCTCTGTCGCCGCCGCCGTCGCCGCCGCCAAAAAAGTCGCCGGCGTCCATGACGACGGCGGCCGACGCCACCAGACGGCTCAGCTCTGCGTCGGCGCGGTGCAGCGGCATGCCGCAGGCGGCGAACCAGGCCGCGGCCTCGGGCGGCACGGCGGTGTCGGGGTCGTCGTCGTCGTAGCTAGAAGCAGAAGCGCCACCGTCGTCGTCGTCGTCGTCGCCAGCTCGGCGCTGGGCCTCGGCGCCGCCGTCGTCGTTGCCGCCCGCCGCCCCCAGCTGCCGCCGCCGCCCCCGCCTGGCGGGGACAGCGTGCTTCCCCGCCCACTCGAGCCCCGCGTCGAGGCGCACCCTGGCCGCGTCCGCGGCCCCGGCCGCGTCCTCGCGCCTGCCCGCCGCGCGCACGGTCGCGGTGCGGGCCGCGCGGACGTCTCCGGCGAGCGACGACGTAGCGAGCAGCCAGGTCTCCTCGAGGCACCTGTGGTCGGGCGCCGGGCGCGGCGGCGCCGGGCGGCCGCCGCGCCAGGCGCGCGCGGCGGCGGGGGCGCCGCGGCCCGTGGCTAGCGCGGCGACCCAGCCCAGGGCGCGGGCGGGCAGGGACCTGCGCGGGAAGAACAGGCGCGGCTGTCGCTTGCCCTCGCTCGCCTCGGCGGCAGTTGCGTCGTCGGCGCCGGCGTCGTCCTCCTGCCGCTGCTCGCCGCCGCCCCTTTCGCTCTCGCCCCCCTCGTCGTCCCCCCGCTCGTCGGCGCCGTCCGCCATGCCCAGCAGCACGTCGTCCTGCGGGTAGTACCGCGTTGGAAACACGCGCTGCTCCGCCAGGCACCGCCGGCACTGGCACAAAAAGCCGTGCGACCGCCGCAGCGCGTCGCGGCGCCGCGCCACGGGCGCAAAGCGCTGCTCCCCCAGGTAGCAAACGGTCACTTCGTCGCCCGGCAGCATGGCCTCGGCCGCGCGGAGGACCAGCACGGGCCCAAAGACCGCGACGGAGGCGGTCGGGGCGCAGCTGTGGTTGGCCAGGGCAAAGGGCGGCCAGAGGGCCGTGACCGAGGCGGCCGAGGCGGCGGTGGCGACGGCCGGCCGGGAGGCGTCGTTGCCGCCGCCGCCGCCGCCGCCGCCGCCGCCGAAAGACGGGGCGTCGGCGTCGGCGGCGCGCAGGGCGGCGGCGGCGGCGTCCTCGCTGGGCTCGGCGAGGGCGGCGCGGGACACGAGCTCCTCGAGCTCGTCGCGGGAGAGAGGGCAGGGGAACGTGGGGGCGGCGGCGGCGGCGACGACGGCGGCGGAGGTGGCGCCGCTGCCGCCGTCGCCCGCCGCCGCCGCCGCAAAGAGCCGCCGCGCCCGCTCGAGCCGCGCCGCCTGCCAAGAAGCGGCGGCCCCGTCGTCCTCGGCGCCGCCGTCCTCTCGCCCGTCGTCCTCCTGCCCCGCGCCGCCTCGCCTCGCCGCCCGCGGCGGCGGCGCCGCCACCACGCCCAGCCACTCCAGCTCGCCCGGCGAATAGTCGCGCCCGGCGAGCAGCTCGACGAGGTCTCCGTTGCCCGGCGCGCCGGCGGCGCCCGAGACGGCGCTGGCGGCGCCGAAGACGGCGGCCAGCGCGCGCGCGGCGAGCAGCAGGTCGCCCGGGCGCACGGGGGCGGTGGCGACCAGGCGCAGGCCCCGGCCGCCTGGGTTGCGGTCGGGGGCCACGGGGCCCGCGGCCAGCGGCGGGGCCGTGTAGGCGGCGCCGGACAGCAGCCGGGCCGCGTCATAGCTGGGTGTAAGGGCGGCGGCGGCGGCGGGTGTATGGGCGGCGGCGGCGGCGGCGGCGTCGGCGGCGGCGGCGGCGGTGGCGGCGGCCGCTCGCCGTCGCCAAAGCGGGAGCGGCGGCCGGAGGTTGCTGCTGCTGCTGCTGCTGCTGCTGCTGCTGCAATGGTGACCGAGCCGAGGGTGGGGCCCTGACCGCGCCATCGACGCCCTCGGGCCGCCCACCGCCGACATGGTGCGTCCTGATGTCGGAGGGAGGGATTCCTGCGGCAGTGGGTCGAACTCTTTGTACGCGCCGTATCTCGCTCTCTCTCTCTCTAGCGCGGCGTCATCGTTGGCCGCTACGTGTGATCGAGACGTTGGCGGGGTGTTTGAAGAGTTGAGTGTAAAGGACTGAGCTCACGGGCTAGTAACAGAGAGAAGGTGGTCGATCACGACGCCGCGCCGCCGCCGCCGACCCCGACGCCCGCGCCGCCGCCCCGCGGCCTCCTCATCCCAACCCGCCGCCCGGCGTAATCCAGCCGCACGTCCGCCCGGCCGAGCAGGTCGGCGCACGCGATCCCCGACGCGTACCGCGACAGGTCCAGGCCCCCCGGCTGCGTGGCCACGAGGACGCGCACGGGTCCTTCGAGCCGCAGCGCGCCCCACCGCACCCAAGGCAGCTCGGCCGTCGCCGTGCGCAGCGTGCGGCCGCCGCCACCGCCGCCGCCGCCGCCGTTGTTGCCGCCGCTGTTGCTGCCGCCGCTGCCGCCGCGCCCCTTGCCGCCGCCGTCCCCTCCCCCGACGCCCCGCACGAACGAGAATCCCCCCGCCGCCGCCCCGGGAGACGCGGCCAGGGCCGCGGCCGCGGCCGCCGCGCCGCCCAGGGAGGTGCCGGCTTCAAGCCCGTTGCCGCCGCCGCCGCCGCCGCCGCCGCCGCGCCCTCCGCCCGCGTTGGCGCCGGGCGGCAGCAGCCCGAGGCGCGCGGCGGCGCGGCTGTGGAGCATCAGGTCGGCGCCGCTGGCGCCCGTGTCGAGCATGAAGAGGGCGCGGCGGGGGAGCCCGTCGCCAGGGACGCCAAACTCGAGCACGACGTGCGGCAGGTAGGCGACGAGCGCCAGCGGCAGCCACTCGAACTCGCCGTCGTCGGCGGCGGCGGCGGAACCGGCGGCGCCACCGCCGGCCGTGCCCGCCGCGAGGGCGGCGGCAGCGGCGGCGGGACCAGAGGCCGCGGCGCTGAGAGAAGCGTCGACAGGCGCATCGGCGGCGGCCGCGGGGCTGCGCAGCCCGACGGGCACAAAGCCCCCGCGCCGCAGCTTTTGCTGCAGCGTGAGCGCGGGGATGGAGGCCACCAAAGACGGTGGGCCAACGGCCCCGCCGCCGCCGCCGCCTCTATGGCCGCCGCCGCCGCTTTGGCCGCCGCCGCTTCTGCTGCCGGAAAAGCCGCTGTGGCTGCTGCCGTCATCGCCCATGACCAGCGACCCGTCGCCGGGCCCCCTCGCCGCCGGCGCCGGCGCCGATGCCGCCCCGGGGATGTCGACGACCGCGCGCCGGAACAGGTCGTAGCCGACGATGCCGGCGACCGGCCATTGGCCCGAGGCCGCGCCTGGGAGCGCGGGCGGCGGCGACGGGACCGGCGAGCGCGGCGACGAGGGCGGCGAGGGCGGCAGCGGCGGCGGCGGGAGGTTGCGGACGAGGCCCGCCACGTCCATCTCCATCAGCACGGGGTCGCGGATGGCGAGCGGCCCGACCGCGAGCTCGCGCGCCCGCACCAGCCGCGCGCGCGAGCGCCCGGCCACGCCCGCCACGCGCACCTCCCCAACAGCAACGAGCGCCAGCCGGCGTGACGCCGCGCGGTCGACGACCAGGCCGCTGGCGCCGCTGTCGAGCAGAAACCAGTGCCGCTGCTGCTGCTGGTGCTGGTGCTGGTGGTGCTGCTGCGGGTGCTGGTGCGGGCCCTGCGGCGGGGCGTCGTAGGGAAACGGCGCGGCGGCCGCGGACAGGCGGCCCGCGACCAGCACGTGGCCCGAGGGCGCGCGGTAGGCCTGAGCGTGGGCCGGCGGCGCCGCCCCGTCGGCGCCGGCGGGCGGCGCGTAGGAGGCGTCGGCCGGCAGCGCCGGCGCGGGCGGCGCCGAGTAGGGGCCCGCCGCGGCGCCGCGGGCCGGGGGGGCGGCGGGAGCCGGGGGCGGAGCGCTGACGCCGCGCGTGACGTACACGCTGCGGCCGCCGCTGCCGCCCGCGCCGACGATGTGGTGCATCTCGGAGGGGAAGGCGACGCTGCGGCGGGGTGGCGTTTTTTTTTTTTTTTTTTTTTTTTTTTTTTTTTTTGTTTTTTGTGGTGTGGGGGGGGAAGGGGGGGGTTTTTTTGAGGGGGGGGGGTTGTGGAGGCGGGGGGGGGGGGGGCGGTCTGGGCGGGGCGGCGGGCTTGTCAGGGCGGCGGGTGCGGTGGCCGGGGCTCGAGCGGCGGATGGTGGGGGTGGTGGAGGATGCATCGCGAAAGGGACCAACAGACGGACGGAAACCACGCGCCACGCGCCCTCCCCTCTGCCCTCCAACGCTTTTTGGCCGGCCGCCGCCCGCCGCGCGATCCACAATCACTCACCCCTCGCGCCCCCACGTGCGCCAGCGCAGGAAGCGCCAGACCTCCACCTCGCCGCACATGGTCTGGCTGTAGCCGACGGGGCGCCACGTCCGCGGGCAGATGCGCACGCGGGCGACCGTCAGGCCGGGCGGCGGCAGCCTCCGCCGCCGCGCGCGCGGCGGCAGCAACGCGCCGCTGTCGCTGCCGCTTACGTTGCCGCTGCCGTCGTCGCCGCCGCCATTGCTGCCACCGTTGCCGCCGATCAGGCCGTCCAGCGCGCCCGCGCCTCGCAGGCGCACGTCCACGTAGATGAAGGCGCCCGTGGCGGGTGAGGACTCGCCGTCCGACCCGGTCAAAGCCGCCTCCTGGTCCTCTTGCTCCTCGCCGCCGCGGTCGCCGCCGCCGCCCGCCGACGCCGCCATCCTCCTCACCGCCTCCTCGGCATCGGCGTCCTCGGCCGCCTCGGCGGCGGTCGGGTGCGCCCGCCCGGCCGAGTGGCGGGCCTCGGACGCCAGCTTGCGCCTGGCCTTCTTGCCGAGGTCCTGCGCTGCTGCTGCTGCTGCTGCTGCTGCTGCTGCTGCTGCTGCTGCTGGTGGTAGTGCTGCTGCTGCTGCGGCTGCTGCTGCTGCTGCTGCCGCTGTCGCTGCCGCCCCCGCGCCCGCCCCCGCGTCCGCGCCCGCGCCCGCGCCCGCCAGCCGCATGTGCAGCAGGCGTGGCCCGGTCTGCCGGTCAAGCCACAGGCCCGAGCGCAGGAGGGCGGCCAGGACCAGCGCCTCGCGATCGTCCAGCTCGAGCGCCTTGCTGACGCCGGCAGGGTCGACCTCCCAGGCGGGCGGCGCGGCGCCGGCCGTCGCGCCGCCGGGCTCGCCCTCGCCGCCGCCCCCGTCGCCCGGGCTACCCCACACAAACGACAGGTGCCTGGACCGGAGCTCCTCCCGCACAGCGCCGTCGCTCGCGCGAAAGCGCAGCGACCACGTCGCACGCCCGCCCAGGTGCGTGCCCGTGCCAAAGGCGACGGCCTCGGCCCCGGCGACCGCCGAGAGCGTCGCGCCGCCGACGGCGGCGCGCGCGCGCTCGAGCACGGCGGCGAGGGCGCGGCGGCCGTCCCCCTCGTCCTCGTCGTCGTTGTTGGCCTCCGGGTCTTCGAGCTGATCGAGGGCGGCGGACGGTGCCCAGGGCGCTGCTGATGATGTCGTCGCGGCTGACGACGATGCTGTCGACGAGCAAAGCGCGAGGAGGAGGCGGGGGTGCCGGCGTGCAGCAGGGGAGGGCGGCGCGAGGCGAGCGCGAGCCGACGCCGACGCCGACGCCGACCTGGCGACGATCGCCGCCAGGCCCGTCCGCAGCTGCCCCGCCAGCACGGACATGGGGCGCGCACGGGCGACGTTGCCGGGGTGCCTTCCAGCTGGAATCGACGCGCCCCTCCGCCGCGATGTGTCCATTGGTCCTGAGGGCGTCGGCGATCAGGTGTGCGGCGTCTCTACGAGACTGCGCGCCACCATGGCGCTCGTGCAGCAGGAGAGAGTCGATGCGGCGCGTGTGGTCACCGGGCGGAGAAGACGACAGGCCCACGTCGGTTTGAGGTTGCAAGCGCGAGAGGGCGCAAAACGAATTGAGATAGCAATCCCGGCGTCTGCGTCGGCGCTACGGGCAAGAGCGGCGCCTCCTTTTCGAGCGAGAACGCCGAGAAGGGAACGAAAAACATCACCCCCCGCCGCGGCCGCCCACCCCGGCCGCCACCTCCATCCCCAGCTCCACCAGCTTGATCGCGCAGCTGCAACCCAGCAGCACGATCACCGCCCGCTCCAGCTGGTGGTAGCGCCGCCCGTGCCGCTGCGCCAGGTCGATGCGCGCCTCGTCGTCCTGCCGAGAGATGACGCGCTCCAGGGCGCGCGCCCGCCTCTCGAGCTCAAACTCGGCCTCCACGGCCTGCCACAATTCGAAAAAGTCGTCGCGCTTCCACGCCGGCTCGCAGATGTCCAAGAGGCCGCGCGCGTCGGCGGCGGCGAGGGCGCCCGAGGCCGTCGCGCGCACGAGCAGGGTGTCCAGGCCGCCGGGGAGGGCGCCGCGGGGCAGCACGGCGCGCACGAGGGACGCGAGCGCCGAGCCGGCGGCGGCGGCCGGGGGCTGGGCCGCCGGCAAAGCGGCGGCAGGTCGCCGCCGCGGCGAGGAAAACGGCGCCGCCGCCGCCGCCCCCGCCGCCGCCGCCGCCTCCGCCGCCGCCGCCGCCGCCGACGTCGTCGTCGCGGCCGCCGCCGCCGCCGCCTCGGCCGCCCGCCGCTTGGCCCGCTGGAAGCCGTCGAGGTACGCGTCGACCGCGCGGCGCGAGGCGTCGAGCGACACGCTCTGAGCCAGCACGGACGACACGACGCGCGCGGCGCCGACGTCCAGGCGCCGCAGCAGCAGGGCGTCGGGCAGGCGCTGCGCGAAGCGGGGGGCGCGCGGGTCGACGTGCAGGGCGTACTCCTCGGTGAGCAGGCCGAGCGCGCCGGGGGGGCGCGCCGGGGGGGCGGCTGTCGTTGCGGTGTGGCCGGCGCTGACGCTGCTGCGACTGCCGCTGCTGCCGCTGCTGCTGGGCGCCGCGGGGTCGCCGTCGGCGCCGCCGGCCCCGCACACGACCGACGGATCGAGCGGGAGCTCGAGCAGCGCCGCCTGGTCGTGGCGGCGCGAGCCCCCGAAGAGCGCGACGCCGCCGTGGCGGTAAGCGGCGAGCAGAAAGGGCCCGCCCGCCGTCGTCGGCAACGGCGGCGGCCCGGGGGCCGGCTCGGACAGGCCGTCGCGTGCGCCCCCTCCACCAGCGCCCGCCCCGTCTGCGGGTGCCGCCGCCGCCTGCCGCCCCGTCCCGCCGCCGCCACGCGGCGCCAGCCACACCAGGCAGTAGTCGGCGCCCTGCAGCGTGCGCAGCCCCTTGGCGCGCGCGAGCGCCGCCAGCGCGCCGACGCGCAGCCGCCCGCCGCAGTGGTAAGCGCGCACGCCGACGATCGCGCGCGCGGCGGCGGCGCCGTCGGGCGGGACGACGACGAGCTCGCGCAGCACGTCGTCGTCCGCGGGTAGGGAGACCTTGCTGCCGTGCTGGCGCGGGGGCGCGGCGGGGGTGGTGGCGGGGGTGGCCGCGGCGGCGGCGGCCTGCGAGGCAAAGGGGCGCGAGGGCGGCGTCTGCGTCGGCGTCTGCGTCGGCATCGGCGTCGGCGTCGGGCGGCGGGACGTGGAGGAGTAGGACGGGTCGCCGAGCATCGCGGCCGCCGCAGCCGAGGCCGCCGCCGCGTCCCGCTCGGACGCGCGACACAATCGTCGCTGCAGGCTGGCCAGCCGCAGGAACGCCCGCCCCGCCATCAGGGGAAGAGGCAGGACGCCGGAAGGGGAGGTGGTTTGCGGGCTGTCGCCTCTTTCGGGAGCCTCCTGTCGTAGGGACAGAAAGAGGGCGTCCGCTCGGCGCTGGAGTCGCGGAGAGACGAGGATTGCGTCGTTCTGAAGGAATGAGCCGGGAGAGAGAGGCGCTGAGACGTGCAGAGCAGAGGCGCGCGCGCCGGCACAGATGAACGAGCGACGTCCACCGCCGACGACGGCGACGGCCGACACGCGTTTCGCGCGTTGCTCGTTGATGTGGGTTGCAAATATGGGCATGCGATACGATGAGAAGGCCGAGTTGTGATTATAAGGTAGGTGTCGAGGTGGTGGCTCTAGGGATCGATGAGGTGCGAATCTGGTGTGCGAGCGTGTGAGAGACTCGGGGCTCGTCACTCGCCGCAATCGAGAAGGGAGGGGGGGCAGAGAGGGGGGCCGGCGGCGGCACAGAGATGAGCGGCGCGTAGAAAAAGCGAAAGAAGCAGAGGGGAAGAAGGGTGGCCAGTGTGCGTATGTGCCACCAGTCGGTCAGAAAGGCAAGGGATGAACAGTCCAGAAATGTCTCCGCGGGTGGTGAATGAGCGCACGTATTTGACGAGGACGAGGAAGCAGGGGTTTCCCGAGGGAGGACATCAGGCGGGAGAAGAGAAAAAAAGGGGCGCTCGTCACGCGTCGTCCGACGCTTCGGGCGCGGCGGCGGCGGCGGCGGCGGCGGCCAGCCGCACGCGCGGTAGCCGGCGAGCCACCGACGCGACCGCCGGGCGCGGCAGCGCCGCCTGCAGCCGCCCCGTCGCCGACACGCGCAGGCACGCCGGGTCGGCGCGCGTCGCGTTGGTCGGCTGGCGCCGGAACACGCGCAGCGTGGCGACGGCGTCGGCGGAGTTGCCCGCGGCGTCCGTGGCGCGGACGGTCGCGCGGACGACGCGCGGCGTCGTGCGCCTCTGGGGCAGCCGCCGCAGCGCCACGCACACGCCCGCCGTGCCGTTGGCGCGGCACGCGGACGCGCCGTTGGCCGCGGGCGACACGTTGGCGCACGAGAGCGCCGCCAGCGTCAGCGCGGCGGCGCCGCAGTTGTCGCTCGGGGCGGCCGCCAGCAGCTCGGACGGCCCGAAGCAGACCTGCGTGGGCGCGTACGCGGCGGCGCCCGCGGGATAGAGGCAGGCGGACAGGCCGGACACAGTCGGTTTCTCGGCGTCCGTGACCGTGAGGGCGCACTCGGCGCTGCGGGCCGAGGAGCCGACGCCGGGGCCGTACGACACGGCGGCGGAGACGGCCGTGCGGCCGACGGGGAAGGGCGCCGAGGGCGTCGCCGCAACCGACGCGGCCGTGCGCCCCTTGCTCGCCGGCAGCACGAACCCGTCCGGCAGCGACGAGGCGGAGCACTTGCCCGGGTCGGCGGCCGCCGCCAGGCCCGGCTGGCACTCGGCCGGGCAGGGGGCGACGACCACCGCGGCGTCGCAGGCGACGGCGCCGGCGGCGGAGCCCGGCGCGGGCGTCACGCGGACGGCGGTCGTGCCCGGCGGGTAAGGGGCCGCGGGCGAGACCGTCGCCGTGACTCCGGCCGACGTCGCGTACAGCAGCTGGGGGGCCACGTCGGCGCCGTCGCAGCTGCCCTCGATCACGGTGCGCCGGAGCTGCACCGCCGCGGGCACGCACGTGAGCTTGCCCGCGGGCGGAGGCGGCGGCGGGCACGCCTTGACCGCCAGGGCAACCGAGCAGGGCTTGCCGCCGTTGCTCGGCGTCGCCACGACCGACCAAGTCCCGGCCTTCCAGGGCGCCGGGGGAGCGTAGGCGACGGTCGCGCCCGCGGGCACGGTGACGGCGCCGGCGGGGAGCGCCGTGGCGCCGCTCGCGCAGCTGTTGGTGCCGCTGGCCACGGCCAGGTCGACCGTCTGCGTGCTGGCCGCGCAGATCGTGGGGGGCGGCGGCGGCGGCGGCGACGGCGACGGCGACGGCACTGGCGACGGCGACGGCGACGGCGCTGGCGGGGCCGTGCACGCGGTCACCGTCAGCAACGTGCTGCAGGGCGCGCCGCCGTTGCCCGGCGTGGCGACGACGGCGAACGTGCCGGCGCTGGCGAAGGGGCCCGGCGGGCTGAGCGCGTACGTGAGCCCGGGCCCCGCCGCGACGGCCGACGCGGGGAAGGGCACCGACGCCAGGCACCCGCCGCCGCCGCCGCCCGGCGCGTTGAGCGAGGCGGCGGCCGTCGGCGCGCAGCCGAGCTTGCACGGCTCGACGATCAGCGACACGTAGCACGGCAGCGCGAGCGTGTTTGGCGCGACCGTCACCGAGTAGGCCCCCCTGGCGAAGAGCGGCGCGGCGGGCGAGCCGCCGCTCGGCGGCGGCGTCGACGTGATCGTGTACGCGACCGACGGCGCGTCGAGCGCCAGTCTGGCCTGCGCCGCGGGGAAGGGCGTGCCGCCGCCGGCGCCGGCCGCCGCGCAAGAGCCGCCGTTGGCGTCCTGGTCGACGCGCACGACGCCGACGGGGCACCGCACGCCGCACGGCACCACGTTGAGCTCGGCCGCGCAGGACGGCGAGGCCGGGGAGTTGCTGGGTGTGATGGTGACGCGGGTCAGGGTGCCCGGCCGGTTGGGCGGGTAGGGGCCGGGCGGGTGGACGGTGTAGGTAATTCCGGGCGGCGCCACGACCACGGCGGCGGCGGCGGCGGCGGCGGCGCCGGCCGGGAACGGCGCGCCCGCCGGCGCGCACGGCGCGGGCGCGGTCGCGTTGTGGTAGACGTCGACGGGGTCGGCCGCGCACCTCAGGGCGCACGGCTTGACCCGGAAGCCGAACAGCGCGCAGCGCGCGCTGCCGTCCAGCGGCCTGACACGGATGGTGCGGCCGACGTTGTCCGCCGGGTAGGGGCCCGGCGGGTCGAACGCGTAGGAGACGCCGGGCTTGCCGCCGGCATAGGCGGCCGGCGGCACGGCCGGCAACGCGTCGCCGCACGCGAGCCCGAGGTCCCCGCGGCCGACGTCGACCACGTAGTTTGGCAGGCACGTGGTGCCGCCCGCGAGGCGCTCGGCGACGCAGTCGTACGCGGCGTCCACGTCGAGCAAGCCGCCCGAGATGAACCCCTCCTCGTTGGGGGGGAACTCGTCCTCGCCGCCGCCGCCCGCGCCGGCGCCGTCGCCGAGCGGGCGCGGCACGCCGCTGGCCTCGAGGCAGCCGCGCACCTGCCCGCCCGTCGCCCTGGGAAATGCGTTGCCCAGCAGCAGGGCGGCGCCGGCCACGTGCGGCGCGGCCATCGACGTCCCCGGGATCGAGACGTAGGCGCGCGTCGTGCCCGCCAGCTCCAACCCCCCCAGCGACCCGCCGTCGCGAAGGCTGCCCTCCGCTTGCACCCAGTCGGACCGCGTGTGGTCGCCCGGCGCGGCGATCCTCACAGCCGCGCCGTAGTTTGAGAAGTAGGGCATGTACCCGCCCCTGGCCACCGCCGCGACCGCGACCACGCACTCGAGCCCGGGCTGCCCCGCAAAGGCCGCGGGGTAGAACGGGTCCCGCGCGAAATCCCGGCCGTCGTTGCCGGCCGCGGCGACAAAGACGCCACCGCTGGCGCAAAAGCGCGTGACGGCCGCGCGCATCGCCTCGAGCGCGGTGCTGCCCGCGACGTAGTACGTCCCGCCCGAGTAGTTGACCACGAACGCGCGGCTGCCGGCGGCCAGGTCGATGCAGCTGAGCTCGTCGAACGTGTTGGCCGAGACCGTGCCCAGCCCTTGGTAGTCGGCGAATATCCGGCACGACGCCAGCCGCGCGCGCCCGGCCACGCCGGCGATGGCGCGCGCGTCGCCGCCGCCCCAGCCCGCGGCGAGGATGCCCGCCACGTGCGTGCCGTGCCCCTGCGCCTCGTCGTTGCCCCCGATCCCGCCGTCGGTCATGAGCGCGCCCTCCGAGTTGAACGTGCGCGAGAGGTCGCGGTCGATCGTGGTGGTCCCGCTCGGCGCAAAGTCGTCGTGGCCAAACCACACGCCGCTGTCGATCACCATTGCAAAGCGGGCGGTGGCGAGCGCGGGGTCGGCGTTTGGCACGGCGGCCAGGCGCGCCCACAGCTTGGGCGCGTTGATCATCTCCATGTTGTACATGCTCGCGGGGCAGGCGCCGTTCGGGCACTCGCCGGGCAGCTCGGCGGGGTAGATGCGCGGGCTGGTGCTCATGGACCGGATGGCCGAGTAGGCGGCGGCGGGGAGCTCTGTTGTTGTTGTTGTTGTTGTTTTTTTGGGGGGGGGGGCGGGGCGGAGCGTTGGCTGCGGCCGGGGGGGGGAGCGGGGGGGAGGCGGCGCTGGCGGGCGGCAGCTTGTCGGGGCGCTGGTAATCTCGGCTCGTCGCGCTCTCTCGCGGCGCGCTCGCTCGCGCTCTCCCCGCCCGCGGAGCTCGCTCGCCCGCTCGATCTCTTCTCTCTCTCCCTGCCGCCCGCCCCTCACCGTTGGCGTCAAACGCGGCGACGGCCGCCTCGGCGTCGGCCGGCGTCGCAAATTGCACCCCCCCGTACCGGTCAAAGACCGACCCCGCCTCGGCCGGGGGATCCTCCTCGCCGCCGCCGTCCGCCGCGGCGGACATGCGGCCGGACGCCGCGCCGCCCGAGGCGGACGGCGGAGGCGACAGGAGCTTGCCGCCGCCGAGCAGCGCGCCGACGTCGGCCGCGCGCGAGGAGGAGGTGTCGGCGGCGGCGGCGGCCGCCGCGCCGCCGCTGCGCGAGGCCGAGCCGTCTGCCCACTCGATGATGACGATGGGCGAGGGCGACTGGACGCTGTCGTCGCGCCAGCGGATGGGGCCGGCGCGCCCGGTCTGGGGCGAGGGGGCTGTTGGGTCGTTGGGTTGTGGGGAGGGGGGAGCGGCGGGAGGAAGGGGGGAAGGGTGGTGTGAGAGCGCGCAAGCGACGGGCGACGGGCGACGCGAGTGTTTGGCGGCGGCGGGCGACGACGCAGGAGGCATGGGGCTCCGTCCCCCTGTTTTCCGCGCCCCGCCTCCGTCGGCAACGACACGACGGGTCCAATCGATGATGAGTTCGTGGCGCTGCCGCTTGGGGGCGCGTCGGGAGGGGAAAGGCGCGCGCGCTGCCAGGAGGATGGAAGGGGAGGGGAAGAGTCCCATCAATCAATCAGCTTTTGCTCACCCGCAGCCTCGGAGCTCGCGAGGGCCGCCAGCGCCAGCACCAGCAGCGCGGCCGGGGCCCACGCGCGCATCGTTGCGCCGCCGCGGCTCCGCGGGGGGGGGTTCCCTTGCAGGCGCGCCGCTTCGGGTGGACCCAGGACTTGGGGATAGTCGATACAATGACTGAAGTTCTTGGGCGTGAATCGGACAATCGCGGTGCGGAGTAGAAAGGGAGGGGAAAGAGGTCGCGAGCTCTGGAGAAAAGAGGGGAGGAAAGTGAAGGAGAATCTGAGTGTCTGCCGGCGTGACGCGTCGGAGGGAGGAGGCGGCGCTTGTAGGCTTGCTGTTGAATAGGCCTTCGAAGTCGGTCGACCGAAAGGCGCGGCGGCGACTACTTTTTCGAGCGGGCCGGTCAAAACAAGAGCACAAGCAACCATTTGGCCCCTCCTCCCCGCAAGGAGTCCCTTGCTCCCACACCTCCACTTTCGCAAGCCAAGCATGGGCGCGGGATCATCGTGCCTGCGGCCGCCGCCAGGCGAACCGAGCAGCCCCCCCTCGGGTCCGAGCGAGGCGGCCGCCGCCGCCGCAAACGCCGCCGCCCTCCCGCTCTCGCGCGCAGCCCGCTTTGCGCAGCAACAACAGCATCAGCATCAGCAGCAGCAGCAGCAGCAGCAGCAGGGCTCGTCGTCGACGCGCTCACTGGACGTCTGCAGGAGCTTCAGGCCGGGCCGGGCGTCGCCGCCGTGCTTCCTGCCGCTGCTGGTCGCGCAGCAGCAGCAACAGGAAGGGGCGCCGGCGTCGCAGCAGCAGCACGAGGCGCCGGCGGCGGCGGACCACCGCGGCGGTCGGCCGCCGCTCTCTCCTGCTCCTCCCGCCCTTGCGCCAGCGCCCGGGCCCCAGCAGCAGCAAAACCCGCAGCAGCCGCAACAGCACCACCCCCACCCCCACCCGCGCCAGCCCGCACCGTCGCCCCTGCAATGGGCTAACTCGTGGCGCTCCTCGGCCGCGTCCTCCACCCACTCGAGCCCCTCGCGCAGCGCATCGCCGCCGCCGGCCTCGCCGCTCGCGTCGCTGCGCCCGTCCGCGGAGCGCTGCCGCCCGGGTCCGCTCGTCGCGCCCAAGCCTTCTTTCGGGCTCGCGGCCGCGGCCGCGGCGGGCCCCGGCTCCGCCAAGCTGCTCGCGGGAGGGCTTGAGGCGGCCGAGGTGGCAGCAGCAATAGCAGCGGCTGCAGCAGCAGCAACAGCAGCAGCGGCAGCAGCAGCAGCAGCAGCAGCGGCAGCAGCAGCGGCAGCAACGGCGACAGCCGCAGCGGCAGCAGCAGAGGCAACGCCCGCCGCCGCCGCCGCCGCCGCCGCCGCTCCTCAAGCCACACCCCCCCCCGCCGGCGTGCGCGTGACGGGCGCCCTGGCATTCGACGCATTCAGCGGGCTCGTGCTGGCCAACCAGTACATGGTCGTCCGACACCTGGGGCAGGGGACGCAGGGCAGCGTCAAGCTGGTGGTGGACGTGGACGACAGCGGAAAGGGCGGCGGAGCGGCGGGCGCGGCGGCCGAGGCGGACGACGAGCAGCGGCGGCGGGCCTGGCTCGGCCGCGGCGGCGCGAGGAAGAACGGCGCGAGCGTCGAGGACGACGGGCAGTACGACGGCGTGCAGCAGCGCTGGAAGACGTACGCGATGAAGGTGGTACGCCTGGAGCGCCCCCGCGTGGTGTCGCCCGGCTTTGACCGGGGCCCGAGGGCGGGCGGCACCATGTCGTCCGTGTCGCTGGCTCCCGCACCCGCCCCGCCCTCGACCGCCGACGCCGCCGGCGCCGCCGACGCCGCAGCGCCCGCCCCCTGCAGCGCCTCGCCCGCCGCCGACGTCGTGCCGCCGCTCTGCCGCGCCAGCGGCGCTGGCGCCGCAAACGTGGAGCCTCTGTCGGTCTGCCCGCCGCCGCCGCCGCCGCCGCAGCAGCAGCAGCCGCTCATGCTGGCGCGAGGCGCGGCGTCGCCCGCGCTGCTCACGGGACTGGCGCCGCCGCCGCCGCCGCCGCCGCCGCTCTCGCTGAGGCCTCCTCTGCAGCTGGCAGCGCCGCCACCGCCGCCAAACCCTGAGGTCGCCGCGCTGCGGCGCGTCGGCGAGCACCCGCACGTCGTGCGCCTGCGGGAGGTGATCCACGACCCGCTCGGCGGCCTCGTGTTGCTCGTGATGGAGTACTTGCCGGGGGGCCCCATCCTCGTGGCCGCCGGCGGCGGGGGCAACAAGGGCGGCGGCGGCGGCAGCGGCGGCGACGCCGCGCGCGTGCGGCCGCTGCCCGAGTCCACGGCGCGCGCGCACTTCCGCGACATCCTATCGGGGCTGATGCACTGCCACGCTCGCGGCGTGATCCACGGCGACCTCAAGCCGTCCAACCTGCTCCTGTCCGCCGAGGGCCGGGTCAAGCTCGTCGACTTTGGGGGCGCGACGCTTCTGGGCGAGGCGGCGGCGGCGGCGGCGGCGGCGGCGGCGGCGGCGGCGGCGGCGGCGGCGGCGGCGGCGGCGGCGGCGGCGGTGGGGCCCGGCGGCGGCGGCGGCTTGGCCCGGGGCCTGCGCGGGGGCGGCGGCGGATCGTCCTCTTCGCCTTTGCCGCCTTGGCCCTTGCTCCTTCCGGACGGCGAGCCGCTGACGCTGGCGTGGCGCGGGACGCCCGCCTTTGCCGCGCCAGAGGTCGCCTCGGTGGCGTGCGGCTCTGCGGCGGCGCCACCAGCGGGGGGAGGGGGCGGCGGCGGCGGCGGCGGCGGCGGCGGCGGCGGCGCGCCGCGGCCGTTCAGCGCGCGCGCAGCCGAGGTGTGGGCCCTTGGCTGCTGCCTGTACATGATGGCCTTTGGCCGCCCGCCGTACGAGCTCCCGCCGACGGGAATCAACGGTCGCGCCGCCCACGGCGGCGGCAGCATCAGCGGCGGCTTGTTGCAGTCTTCGGCGGCGAGCGGCGGCGGCGGCGGCGGCGGCGGCGGCTTGTTGCTGTCGGCGGCGAGTGGCAGCAGCGTCTCTGCCTTTTGCGGCAACGCAGTCGGCTGCAAGCTGCGCCTGTATGAGCGCATCCTCGCTGAGCCCGTGCAGCTGCCGCCGGTCTGGGAGAGCGCGGGCGCTGCGCCCAACGCTCTGGCGCGCAGGGTCGCGATGGCGAGCTTGGGCGGCGGCGGCGGGGCTTCGTTCACGGGGGGAACGACGTCAGGCGGCGGCGGCGACGGCGGCGGCGGCGGCGGCGGCGGCGGCGGCGGCGGCGGCGGCGGAGGCGGCGGCGGCGGGGCGGGCTCCGGCCGCCCGAGCAGCGGCCTCGGCCGCCAGATCAGCTCAATATCGCCGCGCGTCCAGCAGCAGCTGCTGCCGCAGCCGCTGCCGCAGCCGCAGCAGGCCGCGCCGCCGCCCGCCAGCGACGCGCTGCTGGGCCTCCTCTCCGGGCTGCTCGACAAGGACCCGGCGCACCGGACGACGCTCGCGGCCGCGGCCGCGCACCCTTGGGTCACGGACCGCGGACGCTTGCCGCCGGCCTCGGCCGCGCTCGAGGCGAGCGGCGTCGGCGGCGGCGTCGGCGGCAATCAAGAACAGCAGCAGCTTTCATCGCCGTCAGCCCACACGTCGCTCATGGGAGGCGTCTTTGGCGCCAAGCCGCGCGTCTCCGTGGTCTTTTCGGGCGCGGGCCCGTCGCCAGACGGCGTCGTCGGCGGCCGCGTCGTCGGCGGCGGCGTCGGCGGCGGCGGCGGGAGCGCGTCGGCGGCGGCGTCAGCGCCGGCCGCCGGCACCAGCCTCACGCTGGCCGAGCTGCGGCGCCGCGCGCTCGCCGCCGCGCCCGGGTCCGTCGAGGAGCGCTCGTACAAGAAGGGGCAGCTTATCGTCGCCGAGGACCAGCCTCCCGAGGGCCTGTTCGTCGTCCTCTCGGGGCGGGTGGAGCTCGTGCGGTCCAGGTGGGGCAGCGGCGGCAGCGGCGGCGGCGGCGCAGGGAGCGTCAGCGGCGGCGGCGGCGGCGGCGGGCCAAGCTGCCTGGGGCAGGACTGCGACGACAACGACGCGATGACCGAGCGCCTGCAAGAGGAGGGGCTCGTGAGCGGCGGCAGCAGCACCGACACGAGCCGGACCATCAGCAGCAGCAGCAGCGGCGACGGCGACGGCGGTGGCGGCGGCGGCGGCGGCGGCGGCGGCCGGGATGCCGCGCCGGCACATGCCGCGGCTTACTTAGCGCGCACGAAAAGCTCCAGCGCCATGCGTGAGCTCCCCGTCGGTGATGGCGGCGGCATGGTGGGCGTGGACGGCGGCCAACGGAGCCCCATGAGCGCGCGCGGCACGCTGCTGGGGGCGTGGGCTGGCGGGGGCGGCGGCGGCGGCGGCTGGGGGGGCCCGGCGGGCAACAAGGACGGCAGCGGCGACAACGCGCAGTCGGGCGCGGTTTTCGATGCGAGGGCAACCTCGGCGCCGGGATTCTGGCGCCAGAGCCGGACGCCCACGTGGCTGCTCGGCATGCTCGTCGGCAACCCGCGCGACAGGCCGGCCTCGGCCGCGGGAGGCAAGGTTGGGGGAGGGGGAGGGGGAGGGGGCGTCGGCGGCCTGGGGCCGGCCGACGAGCAGGACGAGGACGAGGACGAGGGGCTCGGCGGCTTTGCCGGCCTCGGCGTCGAGCGCAGCGCGCAAAGCGTCTCCGCGATCGTGGGCGGGCGGGGGCGCCAGCACGCGGCCCGCGCGCTCCCGCTGCACGGCGCCAGCATGCGCCGGCGCTTTGGCCGGCTCGTCGAGACGGCGGCGGCGGGGGCGGCGGCGGGCTCGGGCGACCGGCGCGGGGGCCGCAGCGGCCGCGACGGCGGCGGCTCAGGCGGCGGCGGCGGCGGTGGCGCGGCCGGCAAGGGTGGCGGCGGCGGCGCCCTGCTCAGGGTCGCAGGCGACGCTTTCGGCGACCTCGGCGGCGAGGAAGCGGACGACGACGACGAGCAGGTCGCCGGGGGACGGGGGCGCGGAGGAGGAGCCGGGGGAGGAGCTGGGGGAGGACCGGGAGGGGGGCCGCCCGCCGGCGGCGGCGCGGTCGCTGCCCAGGTCGCCGTGCGGGCGGCGAGCGGGCGCGTGCGCGTGCTGCTCGTGCGGCGGGGGGCCGCGCCCGCGCTCCGCGCGGCGGCGCCCGAGGTCCACGGCGCGCTGCAGCGCGTGCGGGCGGCCTCGGCCGTGCAGGAGATGGTCGAGGCGGTGGCGCTGGTGGGCGAGCGGCTGCTCGCGCTGTCGGCAGAGGCGGCGCGCCGCCCGGGCGCTCCCCTCGCGCCCGGCCGCCCGCTGCCCGCGGCAGGCGGGGGCGGGAGCGTGAGCGGGAGCGGCGGCGGCGGGCCGTGGCGCTTGCAGAGCGTGCGGTGACATGGACCTGTGCCCTCTCCCAGTAGTGAGCGGCGTCATTGCCGCAACCCCAGGTTGTCGCCATTCCCAGGTTTCTCCGACTCCCCCCAAAGAGGAGGCGTTCGGCGTCGGCGTCGTTTCTTTAGCGGTCGACGTCGTTCAAGCTGATCGGCGTCAAAAAAAAGCGTCTCTCGCCGCTCGCCGCTCGCTCTAACTGTGTTTACTGCTTTACCTCGATTGTTGCGTCCTCATCTCCTCTTCTGTGCGTTGCCCGTCGAACGACGCTCCTGGTGCCGTGTTCTTCCGAGGACGTCGACGCGTCGACGGGAAGAATTGCCCCCCCCCCTCTAACAAAACGACACAGAGCTGATTCTCCGCCCGCGGCCAAAAGAAATCTCACGACATCAAGACATCATGCTCCTGCGCGTGCACTCGGCAGCGACGACGAGGAGGCCAGCGGGAACGTGCAGGCATCGCAGCCGTCCGGCGCCGGGCGCGGGCCGGGCGCGCGTGCGCTGCGGCAGCACGACGACGACGATGGCATCCTCGTCGTCGCGCGCTGACGCCGGCGACGGCGCCCGCCCCTCCTCCTCCTCCCCCTCCTCCTCCCCCTCCCTGCTCGCCATCGGCGCGACGGGCCCGACCGGCCGCTGCGCCATCGACGGCCTGATCGCCGCGGGCGTCCCAGCCGGCAGCATCCTCGCCCTGACGCGCGCCGAGTCCGGCGCGGGCGCGCGCGCCCTCGCCGAGCGCGGCGTCGCGCTCGCGGCGGCCGACCTCGACGCCGAGGGCGGCGCCGCCGCTGTTGGCGGCGGCGGCGGGGGCGTGGCGGGCGTGCTCGCGCGCGTCCCCTCACTTCGCGCGGTCTACGTTCACGCCCTGAGCGCCGACGCGGCGTCGGCCGACCCGCGCGAGCTAGATCGCGCCCGGCGCCTCGCCCGCCAGCTGAACGACGCAGCGCGGCCGCACGCGGTGGCGGCGGCGGCGACGGCGGACGGGACGGCTTCGGCCGCAGCGCCGTCCTCGTCGTCGCGCGTGGCCGCGGGCCAGGAGGAACACCAAGGGGGCGGCGGGCCGCCTGCCCGCCCTTGCCTCGACCTCGTCCTCTACAACTCGTCCGCCGGCCGCGGGGCCCGCAGCGGCGTTTCGCAAATTCAGCAGAAGCAAGAGTGCGAGAAAATCCTGAGGGACGGGTGCGCCGGGGCCGGTTTTCCTTTTTTGGCGCTGCAGCCGGCCATGTTTTACGAGGAGCTGTGGAAGCGCTACACCCGCCCGAGCGTCTTGGAAAAAGGGAGGTTCCCCTTCACGGTGCCGCCCGACGTGCCCGTGCACCTGGTCGCGGCGCGCGACCTGGGCACCGCGGCGGCGGCGGCGCTGGCCGACCCGGCCAGGTTTGCGGCCATGGGGTCGCTGCCGCTCGCCGGCGACGTGCTTAGCCCCACGCAGATGTGTGCGGCGTTCGAGCGCGCGGCGCGCGAGGCGGCCGGCGGGCCAGGGGCGGTTGCCACGCGCGTCACGCAGTCGCGCCCTCCCGCGTGGCTCTTCTGGCTGCTCAACCGCGACCTCTACCGCATCGTGCGCTTCCTCTCGCGGCCGCCCGGGTATGGCGTCGACGTCGCCGCTGCACGCGCCGCTGTGCCCCGGCTGATGACTTTTAGCGCCTTTCTGCGCGAGACGGGGTGGGCCGACCCCTCGCGCTCGTACGAGCAGGGGATCCGGTACGACGGCGACGGGGTGGACGGCGGCGGGGGGCTTGGCGCCGAGGACATCGGCGAAGGGCCGGATGTGCGGGTCTCCGTGGCGGCGTCGGCGTCGGCGTCGGCGGCCGAATGAGAGACTGTTTATCGCTCGGCTTTTTTTTTTCCACTCGTTTCGCTCGCTCGCCCGCAAAGACACACACGGCACACCAACGACAACATCACAACAACAAGCTCCGTCGTCATCACCAAAAACGAGCCCTTTGCAAGATCTGCTCTGCTTGCTTTTTTTCATTTTTTCCTTCCGCGCTCACGCAACCACGACACAACCAAGCCCCCCTCGGCGGTCTACACCAAAATAGGACAACATCCCCACGTTTATCGCAACACCGCCAACAACAGCAGCAAGAATATCTCGGCAACACCTCAAACGGCCGCGGCCGCCGCGGGCGCGTCCGCGTCCGCCGCCACCAGCGCCCGCAGCGTCTCGACCGTCACGGGCCCGCCGCCGCCGCCGCCGCCCGCCGCCCCTTGCTCGAGCGACGACACGACCAGCGCCGCGCCCGGGAACGGCTGGTCCGCGGTCGAGGCCGTCGTGGTGATGACGCAGCGCATGCTGGCGCCCCGCGCGGCGTTCAGGCCCACCATCGAGTCCTCGACCACCACGCACTCGGACGGGTCGAGGCCGAGGCGCTCGGCCGCCAGAGAATAGATCATCGGGTCCGGTTTCTTTCGCGGCACGTCGTCCCCGGCCATGAAGACGTCAAGTCCCTCGAAGCGCGCCTCGCCCAGGAGGTTGCGCACGGTGAACACGCACGACTCGCGCGTGGCGGCCGAGCACACGGCCACGCGCAGGCCCTCGGCGCGCGCCGCGTCCATCAGGCGCAGCACGCCGGGCCGCGGCGGCACCTCGCCGGATCCGATCAGCCGGCGGAATTCCGCCGACTTGAAGTCCTGCAGCGCGTCGACCAGCTTCGCCTCCTCGTCCTCGCCCGCAGGGAAGCGCGCCCGCTCCGTCGGCGGCAGGATCCCGAGCGAGGACGGCCAGCCCTCGCGGGCAAAGTACCACCGCATCTTTGGCTTGCCGCCGCCGACGGTGTTTTGCAAGACGTCGTAAAAAGGGGCGCTCCAGGCCACCAGGCCGTTCGCGGGGCAGGCGGAGCCCGAGGCGGTCCCGTCGCCCGGGCAGGACACGGCGAACTTGGCGAAGGCGGCGTTGTAGGCGGTCCGGTGGAGCTCCTCGGACTCGAGGAGCACGCCGTCGCAGTCGAAGATGATGGCCTTGAGCTGGGCGCGGAGCGCGGTGGGCGGCCGGGCGGCGGCCGGGCGGCGGCGGCGGAGGGCGCTCCCTCCGGCGGCGGCGGCGGCGGTGGGGGCGACGGTGCGGCGAGGATGGCGCGCGGAGGCGGCGCCACCGCTCGGCAGGTGCTGTTGCTGCTGCTGCTGCTGCTGCGGCTGCTTGCGGGCGGCGCCGGCCAGGCACCCGGCTGGTCGGGCGGAGAGCATCGTATGCGCGATTGGTATCTCTCTCTCGGCAGGTGTCAGGAAGGAGGATTGGTCGGCAAAAAGAGGGCAATTGCGCGCGCGTTGCGGCGCGGGGAGGCTTGCGGTTTAGATGTACGGCGGATGGTCACGAGAGCTGTCGATTGGATCCAGGTGTGGGACTTTGAGGGCGGACGCCGCGGAAGGAACACGGAGGTTTTGCAAAATCCCGAGGAAGGAGGAGGAGGAGGAGGAGGGGTGGGCGAAGCCTTCGCCGCGAAGGGGCAGTGACGGTGGTTGGCGTCCTCGTCGCCACAACGACACCCCATCGAGCCACCACCGCCCGCGCGCGCGCGCGACACACATACACACGATTGGCGTGACCACATCGCCCCACCCCGGCTCACGCGCAACTTTTTTTTGACAGCTCCGACGACAGCTCAATTTAAACAAACACGATTTCCTTCTCATGGGCGACACGCGCAGCCGAATCCCGCGGCCGCCGAGTGGTGGTGGTGGTGGTAGAAGCGCGTCGACGTCGGCCGCGGCCGGGAAGAAGCCGCTGGGCGAGCGCGCGGGCGCCGCCAACAACGACAACAACAACAGCACCGCGCGCGGCGCTGCCGCGGTTGTCGCCAAACCATCCGCCGCCGCCGCCAAGCCCGCAGCAGCACCCTCGGCCACCGCTACCCGCAAGCGCGGCGCGCCCGCCACCGTCTCGACGTCGATGGAGCGCCTGATGCCCGAGGCCAAGCGCCTGCCGGGGCGCGCGGGGGGCGCCGCCGCCGTCATCTCCGGCGCGGCGCTCTCGGCCTCGGCCGCCGCGCTGCAGGCGCGCTCGGGCGCCGCCGGCGCCGCCGCCGCGGGCCCCTCGGCGTCCGGGCCCGCGGCCGGCGAGGAGCCGTGGGAGGAGGTGGCCGCGCGCACGGGCATGGCCGTCGACGACGTGCTCGAGCGGCGCCTGGCGTTCCGCAAGAACACGCTCGCGGCCAAGAAGCTCGAGGAGATGGGGCCCTTCATCAAGGAGCTGCGGTGAGTTTCATGCCTCAATTTATTTTTTGTGCCTCAATTTATTTTTTGTGCCTCAATTTATTTTTTGTGCCTCAATTTATTTCTTGTGCCTCGATTTATTTTTTGTGCCTCTGGCCGCCCTGGCGGCGCGCGCGCTCTGAAAGAACGTCCTCCCCGGCGCTGATCCACGCTCATTCTCTCTCCCTCCAAACCCCGACACCCCACGGACGGGCGGCGCACACTCGAACAACACACGTAACAAACGAAACCCAAACCCAAACTCCAGCGCCGTCGGCTGGCACCTGCACCGCGAGGTCGCCCGCTGCGACGCCGAGGCCGCGCGGTGGCGGCGCGCGGCGGACGAGCTCGGCGCCGCCGTCGAGCTCAAGGCGCGTGAGGCCGCGGCCGCCGAGCAGCGCGTCGCGGCCGCCGAGGCCGCCGTCATGCGCGTGTCCGCCGACCTGGCGCGAGCGCAGCGCGCGTCGGACGAGCGCGACGAGTCCCTGAAGGCGGCCGAGCGCGCGGCCGAGGCCGGGCAGGAGGCGCTCGACCGGGCGCGCCGCGACGCCGACGACGCCGCCGCGCGCGCCGAGGCCGCCGAGCAGGGGCTGGCGCAGGCGCACGGCTACCACGCCACGCTGCAGGACTACAACACGTCGCTCACGTCCGACCTGTTGGCCGAAAAGGCGCGGCGCGAGGAGCTCTCGCGCGAGCGCGAGGCGCTGCAGGCGCGCGCCGCCGAGCTGGGCGGCCTGCTGTCGTCGCAGGAGCGCGTGCTCGAGATGGAGCGCGAGGCGGCGCGCCGCGCGCGCGCCGAGCGCGAGGCCGCCTCGGCCGACGCGGCGCGCCTGGGCAGCGAGGTCGAGTCGGCGCGCGCCGCGGGGGAGCGCGCGGGCGAGGAGGCCGACGCCCTGCGGGAGGAGCTCCGCGCGCTGCGCGCCGCGCGCGACGAGGGGCAGGACGCGCTCGAGGCCGCCGCGGGGGAGCGCGCCGCCCTGGAGGCGCGCCTCGCCCGGCAGGGCAAGGAGCTCGCGGCCGTGCGCGGCGACCTGGCCGCCTCGAAGCGCGACGCGGCCGCCTCTGCCGCCGAGCGGACGAGCCGCGGCGCCGACGCGTCCGAGATGGAGGCGCGCGTGCGCTCGCTGCAGGAGTCGCTGGCGGACGCGGAGCGGCGCGTGCTCGAGGGCGAGCTCCTGCGCCGCAAGATGCACAACGCCATCATGGAGCTCAAGGGCAACATCCGCGTCTTCTGCCGCGTGCGGCCGCCGTCGGCCGAGGAGGAGTTGCTCCAGCAGCAGCAGGCGCAGCAGCAGCAGCAGCCGCAGCAGGCGCCGGCGACGGCGCGCGGCGTGGGCGGCAGCCGCCCCGTGGCCGGGGGGCCGCCCAAGGCGCGCCGCGCGGGCGGGTCCGCCGCCGCCGCCGGCAAGCAGCCGGCCCGCGCCGGCGCCGGGGGCACGCACGAGTACGAGGAGGGCGACGAGGGGGAGGGCGAGGAGGAGGACGGCGGCGGCGGCGGGTCGGCGCTCGCCACCTCGTTCCCGCTCACGGGCGAGCTGCTCGGCCGCGGCCTCGAGATCGTCGTGCCCGGCGGCCTGGCCAACCAGCCCCCCCAGCGCCACGCCTTCGCCTTCGACCGCGTCTTCGGCCCGCGCGCCACGCAGGACGAGGTGTTCGCCGAGGTCGGGGAGCTCGTGCAGTCTGCGCTCGACGGCCACCGCGTGTGCATCTTCGCCTATGGCCAGACGGGCAGCGGAAAAACGCACACGATGGTGGGCGACGGCGCGCGGCCGGGCGTGATCCCGCGGGCGATGCGGCAGGTGTTCGACGCGAGCCGGCGCCTGGCCGAGTCGGCCGGGTGGGAGTTCTCGATGCAGGCGTCGATGCTGGAGATCTACAACGAGGAGTACAGGGACCTGCTGGCGGGCGCGGGAGGGGCAGGAGGGGCAGGAGGAGGAGGGGCAGGAGGAGGAGGAGGGGCAGGGGGAGGAGGAGGGGCAGGGGGAGCCGGCGGCGGCGGCGCAAACGGCAAGCGCGGCGGCGCCGGCGCCGGCGGCCGGGGCTCTGCCGCCACCGCCGCCGGCGCCTCCGCCTCCGCCTCTGCAGCCGCTCCCTACCCCGTGCAGCACAAGGTCACCCACGACCCGGCCACCGGCGCCACGCACGTGTCCGACCTCACGCTGCTCGACGTGGCGTCGCCGGCCGACGTCGACGCCATCCTCCGGCGCGCAACGGAGCGCCGCGCGGTGGGCTGCACGGCCCTGAACGCGCGGTCGTCCCGCTCCCACGCCGTGTTCTCGCTCCGGATCGAGGGCCGGTGCGCGCGCCAGCGCCTGCGCGCCTCGGGCGCGCTGCACCTGGTCGACCTGGCCGGCAGCGAGCGCGTCAAGGAGAGCGGCGCCGAGGGCGCGCGCCTGAAAGAGGCGCAGGCGATCAACAAGTCGCTCTCCGCCCTGGGGGACGTGGTGCTCGCGCTGGCCAGCCGGCAGGATCACGTGCCCTTCCGCAACTCCAAGCTCACCTGGCTCCTGCAGGGCGCGCTGGGCGGCGGCGGCAAGACGCTCATGCTCGTCAACGTGGCGCCGACGTCGCGGCATGCGCCCGAGTCGCTGTGCTCGCTGCGGTTCGCGGCAAAGGTGAACGCCTGCGAGGTGGGGCGGGGGAGGCGAGACGTGCGGGCGCTCGGGGGTTGATGACTCGGAACGGGCGCGAGGAGACAGGGGTGCGGGCGAGAGAAATAGGATACTGGTTGGAGGGGGGGGGGGGGGGGGGGTATTTTTAGGCCTGGGAGGGGCCGGGGTTTTGGTGGTTGGGGTGGGGGGGGGGGCG